>Ga0310811_10000054_pt1 | contig 186248 bp, 162 predicted proteins | sample YCmetagenome_FD_207642 | JGI IMG/M metagenome (GOLD analysis project Ga0310811, IMG submission 207642) | Soil microbial communities from experimental microcosm in Duke University, North Carolina, United States - YC | ecosystem: Engineered > Artificial ecosystem > Soil microcosm > Unclassified... | reverse complement strand
CGTGCGGGCGGCATTCGACTGGTCCTCAGCCATGAACCAGTTCGCGATTCTGTTCGGAGAGCGTTTTACCAACGCACGCGGGTAACTCCGCTAACCGCCTCGCACACAAAAATGCGGACAGGTTCCTGGCGGTTTGAGCCGCTTTCTTTTGCCTACTTTTCTTTGCGGCAGGCAAAGAAAAGTAGGTGCCCCCCGCACAGGGGGAACGCTAATAGACCACTAACAAAGCAAGGAAAGGCCAAAAGACCAACCCCAGACCAGACCACGAAAACAGCAAGAAAAACCAAAAAGCCAGATCAACAAAAAAACCCGCCGATCAGGCCCCAACCCTGATCAGACAGCTACAGCAACATTCTCCTTAAGCACCGCTTCCAGAATCCCCATAGCCTCATCAAAAACCGAATCCTGAATCGTAAGCGGGAACAGGAACCGAACCACGTTCGAATAAACACCACAAACCAGCAACAGCAACCCACGCTCAAGCGCCAGCGCCTGCACCCGCTTGGTGAACTCAGCATCCGGCTCAGTCCCACCGGCCTTACAGAATTCAACAGCAACCATCCCACCCGGTCCACGCACATCGGCGATCTGCGGAACTTCGCTCTGCAGCGCGATCAGCTTCGCCTTGACGCGATCGCCTAGAACGGTAGCCCGCTCGCAGAGCTTCTCTTCATCGATGATATCGAGCACAGCATGCGCGGACGCAATCGCCAGCGGGTTGCCCGCATAGGTGCCACCCAGACCGCCAGGCGCCGCCGCATCCATCAGATCGGCACGACCGACCACACCCGACAACGGCATGCCGCCTGCCAGACTCTTGGCCACCGTCATCAGATCAGGCACCACGTCGTAGTGATGCATGGCAAACAACTTGCCAGTACGGGCAAAACCCGTCTGCACTTCGTCGGCGATCAGCAAAATGCCATGCTCATTGCACAGCTTGCGCAACGCGCGCACGAACTCGGCCGGCGCCGGGTAAAAACCGCCTTCGCCCTGAACCGGTTCGAAAATGATCGCCGCGACGCGCTTCGGATCGATGTCGGCCTTGAACAGAAACTCGATCGCCTTCAGCGAATCAGCCGTCGTCACGCCATGCAGCGGATTCGGGAACGGAGCATGGAACACGTCCGCCGGGAACGGCCCAAAGCCGATCTTGTACGGAGCGACCTTGCCGGTCAGCGCCATGCCCATCATCGTGCGCCCGTGGAAACCACCCGTGAAGGCGATCACGCCCGGACGGCCCGTCGCGGCACGCGCAATCTTGATCGCGTTTTCAACGGCTTCAGCACCCGTCGTGAAGAAGGCGGTCTTCTTCGGATAGTCGCCCGGCGCACGCGCGTTGATCTTCTCGGCCAGTTCGACGTACGACTCGTAAGGCACGATCTGATACGCGGTATGCGTGAAATGATCAAGCTGGTCGCGGATCGCCGCCAGAATCTTCGGGTGACGATGGCCCGTGTTGCACACGGCAATACCCGCGGCGAAATCGATGAAACGGCGCCCCTCGACGTCCCACAACTCGGCGTTTTCCGCGCGCTCAGCGTAGAAATCGCACATCACCCCGACGCCGCGCGGCGTGGCGGCGTCCTTACGGCTCTTCAGGTCAGCATTCTTCATGGTTATCTCCTTCGCTCCTCGATTTTGCAGGGGACTGCGGGCTCAACGCAGCACATGCAGCGACTATAATGAGATTTGGCTCTTAATTTCAGAGCCATTTCAATAAAAAAGTAGGAGCCAATCATGCGAGCGAGCGTTTTGTCTGACTGGCTGGCGCAGCGCCTCGATCGTGGCAATGGCCAGCCGATCTATCGTCAGTTGCACCGGCTGTTGCAGCAGGCGATCCTGTCGCGCGAATTGCCGGCGGGCAGCAAGGTGCCGTCATCGCGTCTCCTGGCGCAGGAATTGGGCATCGGCCGCAATACGGTTACGCAGGTGTACGAGCAACTGGTGCTCGAAGGCTATGTCAGTTCGGCAACCGGCCGTGGCACCTTCGTCGCCGATAGCGCGCCGGACGAGATCGTCGGCGCAGCCGACGCCGACGCGCCGGGCACGCCGCCCGAATCATTGCCGCCGCCGCCGTCCTTGCAGGGCAAGCGCGCGTTGTCGGCACGCGGCGCGCGGCTCATTGCGGGGGCCGGCGTATCGAAGCGGCAATGGGGCGCGTTTATGCCGGGGGTGCCGGATGTCACGAAGTTTCCGGCCCGCGTGTGGAGCCGTTTGCATAACAAGTATTGGCGCCGGCTGCGCCCGGACTTGCTGACCTACGCGCCGGGCGGCGGCCTCGCCTCGCTGCGGCACGCGCTGGCGGACTATCTGCGGACGTCGCGTTCGGTGCGCTGTACGCCCGAGCAGATCATCATCACGACCGGGATTCACCAGTCGGTCGACCTCGCCGTGCGTCTGCTGTCCGATCCGGGCGACCTGATCTGGACCGAAGACCCGTGCTACTGGGGCGTGCGCAGCGTGCTGCACGTGTCCGGCCTGCAATCGCGGCCGATCGCCGTCGACGAAGAGGGCATCAATCCGTCCGCCGACGATCTCGCCCAGCCGCCGAAGCTGATGCTCGTCACGCCATCGCATCAATATCCGCTCGGCATGGTGATGAGCCTCGCGCGGCGCCGCATGCTGCTCGAATACGCGCGGCAGAACCAGTGCTGGATCATCGAGGACGACTACGACAGCGAATACCGCTACGGCAGTCGGCCACTGGCGTCGCTGCAAGGTCTGGACAGGTCCGGACAGGTGATTTACGTGGGCAGCTTCGGCAAGACGCTGTTTCCGGGCCTGCGCATCGGCTACCTGGTCGTGCCCGAAGCGCTGGCCGAGAGCTTTGCGACCGCGAGCGCGGAGTTATATCGCGAAGGACAGTTGCTGCAGCAGGCGATGCTCGCGGAGTTCATCGCGGAAGGGCATTTCACGTCGCATATCCGCAAGATGCGCACGCTGTACGGGCAGCGTCGCCAGACCCTGCTGGACGCCGCTGCCCACCGTTATGGCGATGCGCTGCCGGCCGTGGGCGGCGATGCCGGTCTGCATCTGGTGATGCAATTGCCGGCAGGCAGCGACGACCGTGCGGTGGCCGCCGCCGCGCTGGAGCGCAATATCGTCGTGCGGCCATTGTCGGGGTATTACGCGCAACCGTCGCTGGCGCCGTCGGGCTTGCTGATCGGCTATGCATGCGTGCCCGACGAGGAGATCGCGCCTGCCTTCAATACGCTCGCGGATGCGATTGACGCGACGCTGGTGCAATTCGCGTGAGGGTGCATCACGGTGCGCGTCAAATCCGTATCAGCACCGCCCCCAGCGTTACCAGCGCGCATGCCACGATACGCCGAGTGGTCAGCTTTTCGCGCATGAACAGCCAGCCGATCAGCACCGCGAAGATCGAACTCAGCTCACGCAGCGCGGAGACCATCGCAATCGGCAGGTAGCGGTATGCCTCGATGATCAGGCAATAGGCGGTGAGCGCGAGCACGCCGGATGCGATGCCTTTGAGCACCACCGTGCGGCCGATGAACAGCCCCTTGGCGCCGCCGCGCCCTTGCCAGGCGAGCAGAAACTGCGGGATATTCCAGATCAGATACACCCACATGATGTAGCTCAGGCCGTTGCCCGCCACGCGTGCGCCAATTCCGTCGACGACCGAATACGCCGCGATGAAGAAACCAGTCAGCAGCGCGAACGGCACGCTTTCGCCGGAAAACCGCATGCCGCGGCGAAATGCCAGCGAGACGATGCCGAGCGACACGAGCGCCACGCCGATTGCGGCCAGCGGTTTGAGTGCCTCGTGCGCGAACACCAGCGCGCCGACGAACACGAGCATCGGCGAAAGACCCCGCGCAATCGGATAGATTTGCCCGAAGTCGCCGCTCCTATAGGCGCGGATCAACGCCAGCAGGTAGCCGAATTCGAGTACCACGGACGCGAAGATATAAGGCCAGGCCGCCGGATCTGGCATAGGCAGCACGACCACGCCGACCGCGCTGACCGCGATATACGGAATCGCCATCATGCCGAGCAGCCATACACGGTCTTCGGAGAGATGCAGAAACGCGTTCCAGGTGGCGTGAAGCAGCGCGGAAAGCAGCACCAGCGAAACGACTAGGGTGTCCATCGGAGGCCAGGAAGAAGAGTAAAAAGGCCGAAAGCCGGCCGCAAGCAGGTGATTATTCCAGCAGAACGCCGGAATGGAGGGGTGGGCGACTAAATTGAAGGGGCTTTATGTGGCAGTGAGCGGCATTTTGTGGTGACAGTCAGCCGCTGCTCGGCCCGGGCGCAGGCGTAATGCCTGCACACCGGGGCTCCGGCACGCGGAAATCGCGCAACGGTCAGATCACGCGTTCTCGCAACCACGCGGATGCCATGTCGATCACCGTCACGACGACAATCACCATGATCATCACCGCGGCCGTCTGCGCGTAATTGAACGAACGGATCGCCTCATACAGCACCACGCCGATCCCGCCCGCGCCGACCATGCCGACCACCATCGCCGAGCGCACGTTCGATTCGAAGCGATATAACGCATACGAGATCCACAACGGCAACACTTGCGGCAGCACGCCGTAAATGATTTCGTCGAGACTGGTGGCGCCGGTCGCGCGCACGCCTTCGGCGGGACGCGGATCGATAGCCTCGACCGCTTCGGCAAAGAGCTTGGCGAGCACGCCGGTTGTGTGCACCCATAACGCCAGCACGCCGGCGAACGGACCGAGCCCCACGGCGACGATGAACAGCATCGCGAAGACCATTTCATTGATCGCGCGGCAGGCGTCCATCATGCGGCGCATCGGTTGTACGACCCACATGGGCGCCATGTTGTGCGCGGACATCAGGCCGCACGGCACGGCGCACACCAGCGAGAGCACGGTGCCCCACACGGCAACGGAGAGCGTCACGTACATCTCGTGCAAATAGCTGCGCCATTCGGTGAAGTCCGGCGGGAAGAAGTCCTTGGCGAACTGACCCATATTGCCGGAGTCGGAAAACAGATCGAGCGGACGCATGTCGGCGCCGTGCCACGCGCCACCCAGTACGGCAAGCACGGCGATCCAGCCTACGAGCGACAACCAGCTGCGCTTGCCCGCGGCAGGCGCGGGGTGCCGTGCCGCCTGCGCGGCGAGCGCTTCGCTCGCGCGCGTGGGCGACGTGATCAGATCAACCGTGTTCATTGCTTCGATACGGCGCTATTGAGTGCGCTCATCTTTGCGTCGATGTCGGCCAACTGCGTCTTGCGGTCGTCATCGGAAAGATGGGTGTCGCTCTCGATCTTCTGCTTCTGGCGGTACAGCGCGACCTGGCGGATCGGCAGCAACTGCGCGTCCGACGATGCCGCGAAACCGGCGTAACCGGTAATCGAGGCCATGACCTGTTTCTCGTGCGGATCGGTCTTGCCGTAGTTCAGGAAGAAGTTGCGGATCTTGTCCTTGGTGGCCTGCGGCAAATCCTTGCGCCACACGAGCGGGTCCGACGGAATCAGCGGCGAAGTCCACAGCACGCGTACTTGCGCGAACTTGTCCGGATGTTGTTGCTTGAGCGTATCGAGCATCTCGGTGTTATTGGTCGCGACGTCGATCTTGTTGTTCACCACGGCCAGCAGGTTCGCCTCATGACTCGACGGCAGCACCGCCTTGAATGCCGTATTGACCGATATGTTGCGCTTGGCGAACAGGTAATAACCGGGGATCAGCGTGCCCGAAGTGGAGTTCGGATCGCCGAAACCGAGCGTGACGTCCTTCGTGTCCTTGAACACATCGTCCAGCGTCTTGAAGCGGCTGTTGACGTTGGTGATGAGCACCGACTTGTAGCCGAGCTGGCCGTTCGCATACAGCACCTTCGCGAATACTTCGCCTTGCGAACGATCCACCGCCTCGATCGCCGATGCATTGCCGAAATAGCCGACCTGTACCTTGTTGAAGCGCATGCCTTCAATGATGCCGGCGTAGTCGGTCGCGAAGAACGCTTTGACATTCAGGCCGGTTTGCTTGTTCATGTCCTCGATCAGCGGTTCCCAGCGCTGTTTCAGCACCGAGGAGGAGTCGGTCGAAATGATGCCGAGGTTGATGTCTTCCGCGTGTGCGGTGGCGGCGCCGGCGAATGCGGCCGCGCCGACAGTCAGCGTGACTAATGAACGAAGTGAACGTAATGAACCTAACGAACGCAGAAATTTCATCGCTTTTGAAGTCCGGTTGAGTGAACAGAATGGGTCGGCGCGCTCAGTTCGAGTGCACCGGATTGAGGGCGAACGCATAGCGTGTCGAGTTGGGGGCGGCGTCGCTCGCCGGAGCGCTGGCGTCGCTCCCGCTGACGGCGTTGTCCGCCTGATGGGCCATGCTGTCGGCGGCGGCCTCGTCGAGCAGTTCGCGGGCGTCGTCGCCATAGAGTTTCTTCAGCAGGGCAGGGCTCAGCGACGAGGATGGGCCGTCGTAGACCACCTTGCCGCGACGCAGCGCAACCGTGCGCGGGCAAAACTGCATGGCGATGTCGACCTGATGCAGCGACACCAGCACCGTCAACTGATGCTCGACGTTGAGCGTGCGCAGCATTTCCATCACGCGGCGCGACGATTCGGGGTCGAGTGAGGCGATGGGTTCGTCGGCGAGCACGATGCGCGCGCGTTGCACCAGCGCTCGCGCGAGGGCGGCGCGTTGCTGCTGACCGCCGGAGAGATTGGCGGCGCGTTCGCGCGCATGGTCGCCGATGCCGACTTCATTGAGCGCGGCCATCGAAAGCGCCCGTTCCGCGGCCGGGAAGCGCCCGCTGAGACGGCGCCACAAAGGCAGCCGCGCGAGCGCGCCGATCAGGACGTTGCGCTCCACCGAAAGCCGGTTCACCAGATTGAACTGCTGGAACACAAAGCCGATATCGCGGCGAATACTGCGCACTTCCCGGACGATGCGGCCGTTCTGCTGGATCGGTCGGCCGAGAATCGCGATCTGCGACGGCTGTGCATCCGAAGCCGTGAAGCCCGCGATGTGCCGCAGCAGCGTCGACTTGCCCGAACCGGAGGCGCCGATCAAGGCAACCATTTCGCCCGGTTCGACACGCAGATCGATTTCGTCCAGCGCCTTGCGGCCATTGCTGAACGTCTTGCTCAGGCGTTCGATACGGATTGCTTCCCGAATTGTTTCCATAAGTACCCCTTGATGCATCCGGCCATTGCCGGCATGTGTGGGGCTCATTCTAGGAAGCGTCTGTGACGGTTGAGTGAAGGCATCGCAACGTCTAGACGACTATATCTTCATGTGTCTTTTTTGCGTCGCCGAAAAGGCAGCAGGATGTCATTCGTTCGAATAGAAAATGACACCCGTGTGACACGATCTACGATGTGCGGCGTCGGTTTCGCATGATCGTGTGCTGCCAGGCTATATTGCGTCATTGAGTGTGCCGTCCCCAATAACCTTGCAGTTCCTTTCGATGTCGTCATGCAGCCTTTGAGCTTTCTTCCCGACAGTTTTGCGGAGTACGAAGATCTCAAGACGATCCTCGACCAGGGCAGCGCCAGCTTCGAGATTCGCACCGTCTGCGACACCACGGTGCGGGGGCGGCAATTCGCCGTGCACACCGCGAGTATCGGCTCGACGGATCCACTCGCGCCCGCAATCGGGTTTTTTGGCGGCATTCACGGGCTTGAACGGATCGGCTCGCAACTCGTGCTCGACTACATGCGCGCGCTGCTCGCCCGGCTGGAATGGGACGAACTGCTGGTGCGGCAATTGCAGTCGATTCGTCTGATCTTTATGCCGATCGTCAATCCGGGCGGCATGTGGGCTGCCACGCGGGCCAATCCCAATGGCGTCGATCTGATGCGCAATGCGCCGCAGAATGCCGACGAACGCGTGCCGCTGCTCGCGGGCGGCCAGCGGGTGGGCGCATGGCTCCCTTGGTATCGCGGCCGGCCGGGCGAGCCCATGGAGCCGGAGGCGGCTGCGCTGCTGCAGGTGGTCGAAACCGAAATGGCCGCGCGGCCCCTGAGCATTGCGCTCGACTGCCACTCGGGTTACGGCTGGCGCGATAGCATATGGTTTCCTTACGCGCGCACGCGCAAGCTGATGGCGCATCTGCCGGAAATGTACATGCTCAAAACCATGTTCGAACGCGCGCATCCGCATCATGGCTACGCGTTCGAACCGCAGAGCCACCAGTATCTGCTGCACGGCGACCTGTGGGATTTCGCGTACGACCGCGCGCCGGCGCCGAACATCTTCCTGCCGATGACGCTCGAACTCGGTTCGTGGTTGTGGATCAAGAAGAATCCCCGCCAGCTGTTTTCGCGCCAGGGCATGTTTAATCCGGTGAAGGCGCATCGCACCGCGCGCGTGCTGCGGCGTCATGCGAATCTGCTCGATTTCCTCGCGCGCGCGGCGTTCTCGTCGCAACGCTGGCTGCCGCAAGGCAATCGTCGCGAGCAATTGCTGCAAAGCGCGACTGAGCATTGGTCCAAACCGGCAGTGTTATGAGCACTTGGATTCTGTTGCGCGGATTGACGCGCGAAACCCGCCACTGGGGTCGATTGCCCAGCGTGCTACGCGAAGCGACCGGCACGGATCGCCTTTTTTTGCTCGATCTGCCGGGCAACGGCGAGCTCAACCATTTGCCCGCACCGGCTCGCGTGGAAGAGATGGTGGGCTTCGTGCGGATTGCTGCGCTGCAAACCGGGGCGCCAGGCCCTTATCGCGTACTGGCGATGTCGCTTGGCGGCATGGTGGCGACCGATTGGGCGCAGCGCCATCCCGCCGAAATCGAGAGGCTCGTGCTGATCAACACCAGCATGCAGCCGTTCAGCCGCGTGCACGAACGCCTGCGTCCGTCCGCGTGGCCGGGCCTCGTGGGCGTGGCCGCTCACTGGCTCGATGCGCCGCGGGCGGAAAGCGGCATCCATCGGCTCACGTGCAATAACGTCGAAACGTTGGGCGCGGATCTCGAAGCGTGGAGCGAAATTCGCCGAAGCGCGCCAGTGCTGCGGGGCAACGCGCTACGGCAGCTATGGGCGGCTGCCCGCTTTCGCGCGGCGGCAACGAAGCCGCGTTGCCCGTTGCTGATTCTCTCTTCACGCGCCGACAAACTGGTCAACCCGGTCTGTTCGGCGAAGCTTGCGGCGGCCTGGGGCGCAACGCATCGCGAGCATCAGTGGGCCGGCCACGACCTGCCGCACGACGATCCGGCGTGGACCAGCGAACAGGTCGAGGCATGGCTGAAGCAGGAGGCCGGGGAATCGCAGGCCGTGCTTTAGGCAGAAGCGCTGAAGCGCGACGCATAACGGCAACGGGTATAACCTAAGTGCGCTCATGCATCGCTTTTCGGGGCGGCAGGCGCATAATCCCTCTTCAGACGATGCATGCGAATCGAGCGATACGCGCTATTGCCGCCCGCCAGGGGAGTTGATCATGCAAGCAAAGAATGAAGAAGCCGTCACGCACCTGCTGAACGATGTCTTCGAATTTGCGCGTGGGCGCTTGCCCGAGCCGGCCTTCAAAATCGTCGAACCTTTCTTGCGGCACTACTACGATTTCGTCGACGCCGACGATCTGCAGAGCCGCGCAATCGCCGATCTGTACGGAGCGGCGCTCGCACACTGGCAAACCGCGCAGCGCTTCGTGCCTGGCAGCGAACGGCTGCGCGTCTACAACCCGATACTCGAACAACACGGCTGGCATTCCGATCACACGGTGATCGAGATCGTCAACGACGACATGCCTTTTCTGGTCGATTCGGTATCGATGGCGGTGAACCGTCTCGGGCTTGCGCTGCATTCAGTCGTGCATCCGGTCTTTCGCATCTGGCGTGGTCCGGACGGCAGCATCGTGCGAGTCAGCCAGGGTGCCGAAGACGCCACCGACACGCGCTCGCAGCTTGCCTCGTTCATTCACTTCGAAGTCGACCGTTGCGGCGACGCAGCGAAGCTCGACGCATTGCGTGACGAAATCGCCCGAGTGTTGCGCGACGTGCGTGCCGCAGTGGAAGACTGGCCGAAGATCGTCGAACTCGCGCGTGTCACCGTCAAAGGCATGAAGGCCGGCGAAGCAGGACCCGAAGGGGTCGAAGCTCGTGCATTCCTCGAATGGATGGTGGCCGACCATTTCACGTTTCTCGGCCAGCGCGACTATGAACTCGTGCAGCATGGCGACGGCTTTGGCCTGCGCGCGGTGCCCGGCTCCGGCCTCGGCATTCTGCGCGATGAACTGCGCCCGGCGGGTGCCGCCGAAGTCACACCGTTGCCGCCGGCGGCCGCCGATATCATCTCCGGCTCGTCGCCCATTTTCCTCACCAAGGCCAATTCACGCGCAACGGTGCACCGGCCGGGCTATCTGGATTACGTGGGCATCAAGCTGACGGGGGCGGACGGCAAGACGATCGGCGAGCGGCGGTTCATCGGCCTGTACACCTCTACCGCCTACCTGGTGTCGGCCTCGGAAATTCCAATCGTGCGGCGCAAATGCGCGAACATCGTGCGGCGGGCCGGTTTCCTGCCGAAGGGCCACCTGGCCAAATCGCTCGTGACGGTGCTCGAAACCTATCCGCGCGACGAACTCTTCCAGGCCGACGAAGACCAGCTTTACGATATCGCGCTGGGTGTGCTGCGGTTGCAGGAGCATCAGCGCACGCGTCTGTTCATACGGCGGGATCGTTTTGACCGCTTCGTGTCGTGTCTGGTGTTCGTGCCGCGTGACAAATACAACACGGACCTGCGCCAGCGTATCGCGAACCTGCTTGTCGCCGCATTCAACGGCGAAAGCGTCGAGTTCACGCCGCTGTTATCGGAGTCCACCCTGGCGCGGATTCATTTCGTGGTGCATGCCAAACCCGGCGGCATGCCTCAGGTCGATACGCGCGAACTCGAAGCGCGGCTCGTGCAGGTCACGCGCCGCTGGCAGGACGATCTCGCCGATGCATTGCTCGACGCATTCGGCGAAGAGCAGGGTAATCGTCTTCTGCAACACTATGCGGATTCGTTTCCCGCTGGCTATCGCGACGATTATCCGGCCCGCACCGCGGTGCGCGATATCGAGTTGATCGAGCGTGTGCAGGGCAGCGAACGGCTCGCCATGAACCTGTACCGTCCTATAGAGGCCGGGCCGCGGGCGTTTCGTTTCAAGGTCTATCGGGCGGGCTTGCCGATTGCGTTGTCGCGCAGCTTGCCGATGCTCGAACATCTCGGCGTACGTGTCGATGAAGAGCGGCCCTATCTGATCGAAGCTATCGACGCCACGCCTGCGTGGATTCACGACTTCGGCCTCGAACTCGCGGACGACGCGGAGTTCGATATCGAGCGCGTGAAGGATCTGTTTGAAGACGCATTCGAACAGGTGTGGACCGGCGCAATCGAAAGCGACGATTTCAACCGCCTCGTGCTGCGCGCGCAATTGAGTGCGCGCGAGGTGACGATTCTGCGTGCCTATGCCAAGTACTTGAGGCAGGTGGGCTCGACATTCAGCGACGCGTACATCGAACGCGCGGTCACCGGCAATCCGGCGATTGCCCGGATGCTGGTGGAGTTGTTCATTGCGCGCTTCGATCCGGTACTTGGCGATACGCGTGATGTTCGCGTCGACGGTTTGCTGAAGCGGATCGACAGTGCGCTCGATCAGGTGCCGAATCTCGACGAGGACCGGATACTGCGGCAATTCCTTGGCGTCATCAAGGCGACGCAGCGCACGAACTACTATCGCTTCGATGCTGAGGGCCATGCCAAACCGTATCTGTCGTTCAAATTCGATCCCGCGCATGTGCCCGGTTTGCCCGAACCGAAACCGATGTTCGAAATCTGGGTCTACTCACCGCGAGTAGAAGGCGTGCATTTGCGCGGCGGCCGTGTCGCGCGCGGCGGCCTGCGCTGGTCGGACCGGCGTGAGGACTTCCGCACGGAAGTGCTCGGCTTGATGAAAGCGCAGATGGTAAAGAACGTGGTGATCGTGCCGGTCGGTTCCAAGGGCGGTTTCGTCGTGAAGAATCCGCCGCCGCAGACCGAACGCGACGCGTGGATGCGTGAAGGCATCGCGTGCTATCAGACCTTCCTGCGCGGCTTGCTCGATCTGACCGACAACCTCGCGGGTACGACGATCGTGCCGCCGCCCGATGTGGTGCGGCATGATCCTGACGATCCGTATCTGGTGGTTGCCGCCGACAAGGGCACCGCTACCTTCTCCGACTACGCGAACGCGATCTCTCAGGAGTACGGATTCTGGCTCGACGACGCTTTCGCGTCCGGCGGTTCCGTCGGCTATGACCACAAGAAAATGGCGATCACGGCGCGCGGTGCGTGGGAGTCGGTCAAGCGGCACTTCCGGGAAATGGGCGTCGATACGCAGGCAACGGATTTCACCGTGGTCGGCATCGGCGACATGTCGGGCGATGTATTCGGCAATGGCATGCTGCTGTCGCCGCATATCAAACTGGTGGCCGCGTTCGATCATCGGCATATCTTTCTCGATCCGAACCCCGACCCCGCAGTAAGCCTTGCCGAACGTGGGCGTTTGTTCGGTATGGACCGCTCGAGTTGGGCCGACTACGATCCGTCGTTGATCTCGGCTGGCGGCGGCGTGTTTCCTCGCACCGCCAAGACGATTCCGTTGTCCGCGGCGGTGCAGTCGGCGCTTGGCATCAGCGCGCCGGCGCTTGCGCCCGCTGAATTGATGCGCGCGATTCTGCAGGCGCCTGTCGATCTGCTCTACAACGGCGGCATAGGCACCTATGTGAAGGCGACCCGTGAAACGCATCAGCAGGTCGGCGACCGTGCCAATGATGCGATCCGTGTCAACGGCGCCGATCTGCAGTGCAAGGTCGTGGCCGAAGGTGGCAATCTCGGTCTTACGCAACTGGGGCGTATCGAGTTTGCGCAGCGCGGCGGCCGCATCAATACCGACGCGATCGATAACTCCGCCGGGGTCGACTGTTCGGACCACGAGGTCAACATCAAGATTTTGCTGGGCCTCGTCGTCTCCGATGGCGAAATGACCGGGAAGCAGCGCAATACGCTGCTCGCGGAAATGACCGATGAAGTCGGGCTGCTTGTCTTGCAGGACAACTATTACCAGACCCAGGCGCTCTCGATTGCGGGGCGCTACGGCGTCGAGTTGCTCGATGCCGAAGCGCGCCTGATGCGTTATCTCGAACGCGCGGGCCGTCTGAATCGCGTGATCGAGTTCCTGCCGACCGATGAAGAGGTCACTGAACGCCAGGCCGCGAAACAGGGGCTAACCACGCCGGAGCGCGCGGTTCTGCTTGCCTATAGCAAGATGTGGCTGTACGACGCGTTGCTCGAATCGTCGATGCCGGAAGACCCGCTCGTCAGCGACATGCTGGTCGAGTACTTTCCGAAGCCGTTGCGGCAACGCTTCAGCGATCCGATGCAGCGCCACCCGTTGCGGCGGGAAATCCTCGCCACCCATCTGACCAATGCGCTGGTGAATCGCGTGGGTTGCGAGTTCGTGCATCGGCTGATGGAAGAGACCGATGCGAAGCCTGGCGACATCGTGCGGGCCTGCATCATGGCGCGCGATGTGTTCGATCTCGACGACGTGTGGCGCAGCATCGACGCGCTCGACAATCGTGTCGCCGACGACGTGCAGGCGCGCATGTTCGTCGAAGTGGCGCGGCTCGTCGAACGTTCCGCGTTGTGGTTCTTGCGGCAACTGCAATCGGGCGCGGTCAGCGATGGCGATGTCGCCGGCTTGCTCGCACGTTGCCGCGACGCGGCGCAACGGCTCGCACCGCAATGGCCCGCGCTGCTGCCGGCCGCCGATCTCGAAGCGCTGTCCGAGCGGCAGCGCGTGCTCGTGGATGCCGGTGTCGATAGCGACCTCGCGGTGCGCATTGCCAGTGGTGAGATTTCGGCGGCGCTGCTCGACATTGCCGAAGTGTCGTCGACCTGCGGGCGCGATCTCGAACTCGTGGCGGGCGTCTACTTCGCGCTTGGCACGTTGCTGAACTACAGCTGGATCAGCGAGCGGGCGGCCGCACTGCCGGCACCCACGCACTGGGACATGCTGGCGCGTGCTACGGCGCTGGCGGAGCTCGCACGCCTGAAACGCGCGCTGACCACGAGCGCGCTGGCCGATGCCGACGAGGCGTCGACGCCCGAGGGCCTGGTTCAGACATGGCGCGAGAAGCGCGCTGCGCAACTCGAGCGTTACGCGCGCCTGCTTGCCGATCTGCGGGCCACGGGCGGCGCGAGCTTGTCGATGCTGCTGGTGATCGTGCGCGAGATGGCGGCGCTCGAAAGAGCATAGCGCGACGAAGCGGGAGCAGGGACGAGCAAGGGCAGATGTGCTGCATACGTCGCGATACCCGGCGCGAGACGGCGCCGGGATTGGACGCATGCAGCCCGGCATGGCCATAATACGAACTCTTGCTCACTGAAAGCGCTCTGCAAAATCACGGAACCCGCCACGACGATGAAAGAAGAATCGCCGAAAGCCATCTTTTATGCGCTAGCCGCCAATCTCGGCATCGCCATCTGCAAGTTCGCTGCCGCTGCCTTCACCGCTTCCGGTTCGATGTTCGCTGAAGCGATTCACTCCACTGCCGACTGCGGTAATCAGTTGCTGTTGCTATTCGGCCTGCGCCAGGCGCGCCGGCCCGCGAGCCCGTTGCATCCTATGGGCGGTGGCCGCGAGATTAATTTCTATTCGTTGCTGGTGGCGTTGCTGTTGTTCTTTGTGGGTGGCGCGTTTTCGGTGTACGAGGGCGTGCATCGCCTGTTCGCACGGGAGCCTTTGCAGTACGCGTATGTGGCGCTTGTCGTGCTGGGGGTTTCGGTTGTGCTCGAAACGCTTTCGCTCTGGGGAGCGATCAAGGAGATCCGCAAGACGCATCCCGACAAAAGCCTGTGGCGCTGGTTTCGCGAAACGCGCGAATCCGAACTGCTGGTGGTGGCCGGCGAGGACATTGCCGCGTTAGCGGGCCTGGCAATTGCCTTCGTCGCGGTGCTGCTGACGATGGTGACCGGCAATCCTGTCTACGACGCGTTGGGTTCCATCGGCGTGGGTGTCTTGCTGATGGTGATTGCGTGGCTGGTGGCGCGCGAAGTGAAGTCCATGATCGTCGGCGAATCGGCGGGTCCGGAAGTGCGCGGCGCGATCGAGGCGCATCTGCGCGCCCGGTCGGAGATTCGCAGCATCATCAATATGATTACGCTGCAATGGGGCCGTCACGTTGTGGTGGCCGTGCAGGCTGAAATGATCGACTATGCGAGCGGCCGCGCGATGGTCGACGCGATCAACGAGATCGAAGCGGACCTGCAGGCGGCATTCCCACAGGTGCGCTGGGTGTTTTTTGAACCGGACGTGCCGCGGGTTTGATGCGTTGTCCCGCTCGCGATGCCCGTCCGGTCCCTTTACCGTTTACTCAAACCCGGTCACCGCGTGCGGCACATACAGTTCTTCCAGCCGGCGGATTTCGTCCGCGCTCAGATTCAGCGACAGCGCGGCGACCGCGTCGTCCAGGTGATGCAGCTTGGTCGCGCCGACGATCGGCGCGGTGATCGGCTTCTTCTGCAAGACCCACGCGAGGGCCACCTGCGCCCGCGGCACCCCGCGTTCCCTGGCAATCTCACTGACACGCTCGACGACCCGGCGATCCGCGTCTTCGGTTTGCGCGTATAAGGTGCGGCCGAACGCGTCGGTCTCCGAGCGTGCGCTTTCGGTGTTCCAGTCGCGTGTCAGGCGTCCGCGTGCCAACGGGCTCCACGGAATTACACCGATGCCTTCGCTTTCGCACAGCGGCAGCATCTCGCGCTCTTCCTCGCGGTACAACAGATTCACGTAGTTCTGCATGGTCACGAAACGCGTCCAGCCATTGCTTTCGGCTACATGCAGCGCCTTGGCGAACTGCCATGCATACATCGACGATGCACCGATATAGCGCGCCTTGCCGGCTTTCACGACGTCGTGCAGCGCTTCCATGGTTTCTTCGATCGGTGTGCCGTAGTCCCAGCGGTGGATCTGATACAGATCGACGTAATCCGTACCGAGGCGTCGCAAGCTATTGTCGATTTCGGTCATGATTGCCTTTCGCGACAGGCCGGCGCCGTTCGGACCCGGATGCATGCGGCTATTCACCTTGGTGGCCAGTACGATCTCGTCGCGCCTTGCAAAGTCCTTGAGCGCCCGGCCGACGATTTCTTCGCTGGTGCCGTCCGAGTAAACGTTGGCCGTATCGAAGAAATTGATGCCGTGGTCGAGTGCCTGCTTGATGAAAGGACGTGCCGCTTCATCATCGAGCGACCAGGGGTGCGTACCGCGAGCGGGTACGCCGTAGCTCATACAACCGAGACAAAGACGCGATACATCGAGGCCGGTGCGGCCGAGTTTCACATAGTCCATCGTGATGCTCCTGGGTTGAAGCGCGCAAACGCGATGCGTGCTGAAGGTACTTCATTATAAGAACGGCGGCGTTGACGCGCTGGGGGGCCGACGGGCCGAGCCGGCATGCTGGTAGGCGGGAGTTCAGGCGCGGCGCATGAATTGCCGCAACACGTAGTGGAAAATAATTTCTTCGCATCTATACTTCTTTCGGCTTGAAAGCAGTCCCTCTCCCAACTTGCATCAAAAGAAAAGGAAGGATCCCGATGCTGACTCGCACACTTGGCGCGTTCTGCGCAATGACACTTGCGGCTTGCGCCGCTTTCACGTCCGGTCCGGCTAGTGCTGACGACAACGCGGGCTACTGGCAAGGCGACGGCGGCTCACGTGGGCTGCCGGTCAAGGTGATGATCATTTCGATGTTCGCACCCGAGGGGCAGGTATGGCTGGACCGCCTCGGGCCGTGGCGTGAGATTACGGTCGACGGCCTGTCACCGGATTACCCGACGGTTCATTGCAACAAGCAGGATGTGTGTGTCATGACCACTGGCATGGGGCATAGCAACGCTGCCGCGTCGATCATGGCGTTGACCTTCTCGCCGCGTTTCGACTTGCGGCATACGTACTTTATGGTCGCGGGGATTGCCGGGATCGATCCGCAGCAGGGCACGGTCGGGTCTGCCGCTTGGGCGAAGTATCTTGTGGATTTCGGCATCCAGTGGGAGCTCGATGCGCGGGAGATTCCGCCGGGCTGGACTACCGGGTATCTGGGGATCAATACCACGAGTCCTGCGGCCAAGCCGCCGCTCGACTATCGGACGGAGGTGTTCCAGTTGAATACTCAACTGGCCGATACGGCGTTTGCTTTGTCGCGCAGTGTGGTGCTGTCTGATAGTGCTCAGGCGCAGGCAGCGCGAGCCAAGTATTCTTACGCGCCGGCGAATCGGTCGCCTACCGTTATTCAATGCGACACGCTGGCTGGAGACACCTGGTGGTCAGGGACGCTGCTTGGGCAGCGCGCGCGGGACTGGACCAGGATTTTGACCGACGGCAAGGGGGTTTATTGCACGACGCAGCAGGAGGATAACGCGACGTATGAGGCGCTTAAGCGCGCGGCCTCGGTGCATAAGGTGGATTTGAATCGCGTTGCGGTGCTGCGGGCCGGGTCGGATTTTGATCGGCCATATGATGGGCAGACTAGTGCGGACAATCTGCTTAACTATGCTGCGCAAGGGGGGTTTACGATTGCTATTGAGAATTTGTATAGGGCGGGGAGCCCGCTTGTGCAGGATATTGTGAGTCATTGGGGGGAGTGGAGGGAAGGGGTGCCTAAGAGGTAAGGGTTTGGCCTGCTCGGCGGTTTTTGTTGTTGATCTGGGCTTTTGGCCTTTCCTTGTTTTGTTTGTGGTCTGTTTGGGTTGGTCTTTTGGCCTTTCCTTGATTTGTTAGTGGTCTATTAGCGTTGCCCCTGTGCGGGGCGGCACCTACTTTTCTTTGCCTGCCGCAAAGAAAAGTAGGCAAAAGAAAGCGGCTCACACCGCCAGCTCATAAGTGGGTCCCCCGCACAGCCACGGTAGTGGTGCATCTGGAATCCGTGCCCCCGCGCACTCCGCGCTAGTGACAAGGCGCTCATCAGCTCCCACTCCGCACTGCGTGCGTCGCGGACGGGTCTGCCAGGGAAACCGGCGGAGCGCCTGGCATACCTGATGGTTTTTGGGGAATGGGTATCGGCGCGCGCAGCGCCGCCGGAGGTATGACTGCCTTGTCACTAGGGCTGAAGGTGCGAGGCGACAGATTCCAGATGCACCACTACCGCTACTGTGCGGGGGACCCGCTTAAGAATTAGCGGTGTGAGCCGCTTTCTTTTGCCTACTTTTCTTTGCGGCAGGCAAAGAAAAGTAGGTGCCCCCCCGCACAGGGGGAACGCTAATAGACCACTAACAAAACAAGGAAAGGCCAAAAGACCCAGATCAACAACAATACCGCCGAAACAGGCAAAAAAACCGCTACTGCTGTGGCGCCCGATAAGGCGTCCAAACAGGCGCATCCACACCCCAATCATCGAGTTCAGACGGCGTCATAACGTACTCCTTGATAAAGAGCGAAACAAAAAAACGAAAAAACCGCAATGAAAATTTCTTATGGAAACCGAATCATCGCGGCGTAGCCGCTTTACTGCCCATCAGCAACACGTGTCACATTGCCATTTCTGCCTTCCTGCAAGGCAATGCGCGCAGCCTGCGTCTGCCCAATCAAACCTTTATTCGGGTACGACGTGCGATTCAACGCGGGCAGCGACCCATCCCGATACGCTGCAACCAGTTCAGCCTGAACCTCAGCGCGAGTCTTCCCACCCGTAGTTGGAGCAGGTTGCGTTTCATAGGTGCCCGCACGACCAATACCCCCGCCACCAGCACTGCCTTGCGCAAACACCGGCGCGCTGGCCAGCAGCGAAAGAGCGAGACCTGCCAAAAGATTGCGTTTCATGATTCACTCCTGTCGATTCATTTGCAGCGCAAGCAGCGCCGCGGCAGGGTGAAATGTAGACTTCGAACCAGTGCGGATAAATCGCACTTTCGCGAAATGAATTGTCGCGATTCCAGAACAATCGCGATAACGTGCTCGCCCCGCCGGTTACTGCAGGGCAACCGCGGCATTAGAGCCGCAGTTGGAATTCACTGTTCCAGATTCTGTACTTCAACTAGTGCGAATCAGGCAACCCATTCCGTCATCACCGGCGTATCGAGCGTCGGCGCGGATTCGCGTTCTTCAAAAGTACGCTTCGTACACATCGCGTCCAGACTGCCACGCCCGCTCAGCAACGGGCAACGATCGAACAGCTCGGCAATCCAGTCTACGAAAACACGGACTTTAGGCGACAGATGCCGACTGTGCGGATAGACTGCGGAAATCGGCATCGGTAAAGGCTTCAGCTCCGGCAGTACTTCAACCAGCTGGCCCGAACGCAGATGCGGCAGCACCATGAAGAGCGCCGGCTGAATCAGACCGAAACCCTCCAGTCCGCAAGTTACGTAGGCATCGGCGTCGTTCACCGACACAATGCCCTTCATTTTCACTTCGACTTCTTTGCCATCAACCATGAAGGCCCAATCGATCGTGCGCCCCGTGCGGCTCGAAAAATAATTGACTGCTTTGTGATTCTCGAGGTCCTCGAGCGACGTCGGCATGCCCGCGCGTTCGATGTAGTCGGGGGCAGCGCAGGTCACGCCCTCGAACAAACCGATACGCCGCGCCACCAGCGACGAATCCTGTAACGCACCCACACGTACAACGCAATCCACGCCTTCCTGCAACAGGTCGACGGGCCGGTCCGTCAATCCCAGCTGCAGGTCGATGTCCGGGTAGCGCGTGTGGAATTCACATAAAGAAGGGATCACCAGCAAGCGTCCGATCGATCCCGGCATGTCGATGCGCAGCTTGCCATGCGGCTTCTTGTTGCCGCTCTGGAAGCTGGCTTCGGTCTCTTCGACGTCCGCCAGGATGCGCACGCAGCGTTCGTAATACGCAGCGCCGTCCGGCGTGAGCGACAAACGCCGTGTGGTCCGGTGCATCAGGCGCGTGCCGAGGAACGCTTCGAGATTCTGAATGATGGTGGTAACCGATGCGCGCGGCAGGTCGAGCGTTTCCGCCGCACGGGTAAAGCTGTTGGTGTCGACGACGCGCGTGAACACTTGCATGGCCTGAAGCCGGTCCATTGCAAACCTCCAGAAAGGGGCGGGCGCACTGAGCAGGAATCGAATCCGCAGAGCAATCGCATTCGATTGTTCAGGGGCGCCGAATTGTGTTGCCGGATTATAGGCATTTATTTACGAGTCTGCCGAACCCACAATTCGCACCATTGAAGTTCTATGCGCATTGCGCGGCTCGACATGGATGCATTTAAACCGCCGTACTCCTTTGTGCCCGCCGGCAGCGGCCCGGCACAAGCTGACAGCACGGCACTTGAGGTCACTGACGTGCGGATCGAAGGGCACGCCCAGGACATAACGTTGCGTTTGTACCGGCATTTACAGAAAACCGCACTGCCAGTACTGCTTTATTTTCACGGCGGCGGTTTTACCAAGGGCTCGATCGATCAGGCCGACTACGCCGCACGTTATTTCGCAGAACACTTACCGGCACTGGTGGTCTCGGTCGGTTATTCGCTGGCGCCGCAGTTTCCGTTTCCGGCGGCGCCTGAAGACGCCCATCGCGCGGCGCTGTGGGTGCAGACAAGAGCGCGCGCGTTTGGCGGGAATAGCAAGGAGGTTGGCGTGGCGGGCCACGACGCGGGCGGGCAGCTGGCGAACTGCCTTGCTTTTATCGCTCGCGATCGCGGCGACGTGCGCATTGCCGCGCAGGCGCTGTTCGGACCGATGCTCGACCCGAGCCTCACGCGTCTCGGCGACGAGAAGCGTCTGGGTTCGGACATCACGGCGAAGGAATGCGCGGCGTGTTATCGCGCGTACTTGCCGCAAGCGTCGCAACGCATGCATCCGTATGCCGCGCCGCTCGAGTCGTCACGTCTCGCGGGCCTGCCGGCCACGCTGATCGCGACGGCGCAAAACGATGTGCTGCATGTGGAGGCGGAGAAATACGCGAGCAGTCTGATCGACGCGGGTGTGCTGACCCAGGTGGTCCGCTATCCCAGCATCTCACACGCCGCGTTGGCCGACCATCCGCCCGCCTTGCAGGAAGCGGTCAGGTTTTTTCAGTGGCGCTTCGATGCGCGCGCCCATCGCTGAGACAGAAATAAGCAGAACTTTAACCAACGATACCGGGAGCTTCACATGACTATCCTTCCTCTTTCCCGTCGCCGGGTGGCGATTGCAGCACTAGCCGTCATCGTGGTGGCCGGGCTGGGCACGTTCGGCGCGATTCGCGTCGATGCAAGCTCGCCCGCCGCGCCGACCATCGTGCCGGAAGTCGATGTTGCCACCGTGGTGCAAAAGACCATCACCGACTGGCAAAGCTATTCGGGCCGCCTCGAAGCGGTCGAAAAAGTCGAGGTCCGTTCGCAGGTGCCGGGCACGATCGTGTCCGTCAACTTCAAGGATGGCGCACTCGTGAAGAAGGGCGACACGCTGTTCGTGATCGATCCGCGTCCGTACGCAGCCGAAGTCGACCGCGCCGAAGCACAGCTCGCAGCCGCGCAGGCGCGCACCGGCTACACGCAAAGCGACTGGGAGCGTGCGCAACGCCTGATCGCCGACAACGCGATCGCCAAACGCGATTACGACGAGAAGCAGAACGCCGCGCGCGAAGCGAGTGCCAACCTGAAGGCCGCGCAGGCGGCCGTGGAAACGGCTCGCATCAATCTCGGCTACACGAAGATCGTCGCGCCGGTGTCGGGCCGCGTGTCGCGCGCGGAAATCACGGTGGGCAACGTGGTGGCGGCGGGTGCAGGCTCGGTGCCGCTCACCACGCTGGTGTCGGTTTCGCCGATCTACGCATCGTTCGACGTCGACGAACAGACCTACCTGCAGTACCTGAGCCGCGCGAAAGACGGCCGCAAGGTGCCGGTGGACCTGGGTCTGGCGGATGAAAGCGGCTACTCGCGCAGCGGCACGATCGAATCCGTCGACAACCGGCTGGACACGTCGTCCGGCACCATCCGGGTGCGCGCGCGTTTCGATAACCAGGATGGTGCATTGATTCCGGGTCTGTATGCACGCGTGAAGGTCGGCGGCAGCGAGCCGCATCCGGCATTGCTGATCGACGACGCCGCGGTGGGCACCGATCAGGACAAGAAGTTCGTGCTGGTGGTCGACCAGAACAATCACGTCGTCTACCGGGAAATCGCGGTCGGCAGCATGCAGGGCAATCTGCGCGTGGTCAAGAGCGGTCTGCAGCCGACCGACCGGATCGTCGTGAACGGTATCCAGCGCGTGCGTCCGGGCGATGCAGTGCGCGCCCATATGGTGCCGATGACGGCCGATCAGGACCCGAATAGCGCACCGCTTGCGCAGACGCGAGCGAAAACCGCGGACAAGAACTCGTGAGCTTCATGCGCCGCGTTTATCCAGCTCGTCTGATCCAGCCGTATTTTCCGGCGATAGCGGGCGCGTGCTCCAACGTTAAGAGCTTCCAATGAACATATCCAAATTCTTCATCGATCGACCGATCTTTGCCGGTGTGCTATCGGTATTGATCCTGCTGGGGGGCATTATTTCGCTCTTCAAGCTGCCGATTTCGGAGTACCCGGAAGTGGTGCCGCCTTCGGTGGTGGTGCACGCGCAATATCCGGGCGCCAATCCGAAGGTGATCGCCGAGGCGGTCGCCGCGCCGCTCGAGGAGCAGATCAACGGCGTCGAGAACATGCTGTACATGCAGTCGCAAGCCAATAGCGACGGCAATCTTACGCTGACGGTGACCTTCAAGCTCGGCACCAATCCGGACCTTGCGACGCAACTGGTGCAGAACCGCGTCAACCAGGCGCTGCCGCGCCTGCCGGAAGACGTGCAACGGCTTGGCATCACGACCATCAAGAGTTCGCCTACGCTGACGATGGTGGTCCACCTGATCTCGCCGAACAATCGCTACGATATGACGTATCTGCGCAACTACGCGCTGCTCAACGTCAAGGACCGCCTGGCGCGAATTCAGGGCGTCGGCGAAGTGCAGTTGTGGGGTTCGGGCGACTACGCGATGCGTGTCTGGCTCGATCCGCAGAAAGTCGCACAGCGCGGTTTGACGGCGACCGAAGTGGTCAACGCGATCCGTGAGCAGAACATTCAGGTGGCAGCCGGTGTGATCGGCGCATCGCCTTCGGTACCGGGCACGCAATTGCAGTTGTCGGTGAATGCGCGTGGCCGTTTGAAGACTGAGGGCGAATTCGGCGACATCATCGTCAAAACCGCGCCGGATGGCGGCGTCACGTACCTGCGTGATATTGCGCGTATCGAACTGGCGGCGTCGGAATACGGCCTGCGTTCGCTGCTGGATAACAAACCGGCGGTGGCGCTCGCTATCAATCAGGCACCGGGTGCGAACTCGCTGGCGATTTCCGACCAGGTCCGCTCCGCGATGAAAGAGCTGGCGGAAGACATGCCGGCCGGCGTCGAGTACAAGATCGTCTATGACCCGACGCAATTCGTGCGTTCGAGTATCGAGGCGGTGATCCACACGCTGCTCGAAGCGATCGCGCTGGTGGTGATCGTGGTGATCGTGTTCCTGCAAACGTGGCGTGCGTCGATCATTCCGTTGATTGCGGTGCCGGTGTCGATTGTCGGTACGTTCTCGTTGCTGCTTGCATTCGGCTTCTCGATCAATGCATTGTCATTGTTCGGGATGGTGCTGGCCATCGGGATCGTGGTGGACGATGCGATCGTGGTGGTGGAGAACGTCGAGCGGAACATTGAAAACGGGCTCAGTGCGCGTGATGCGACCTATAAGGCGATGCAGGAGGTGAGCGGGCCGATTATCGCTATCGCGCTGACGCTGGTCGCCGTGTTCGTGCCGCTCGCTTTCATGACCGGCTTGACCGGGCAGTTCTACAAGCAGTTCGCGATGACCATCGCGATCTCGACGGTGATCTCGGCGTTCAACTCGCTGACGTTGTCGCCGGCTTTGTCCGCGATGCTGTTGCGCGGTCACGGCGCCAAGGAAGACTTCCTGACGCGCCTGATGAATCGCGTGCTGGGCCGCTTCTTCAAGGGCTTCAACAAGGTCTTCCATCGCGGCTCGACGGAGTATGGCCGTGGCGTGAAGGGCGTGTTGCGCCGTAAGGGCGCGATGCTCGCGGTGTACGCGATCCTGCTGGGCGCAACGGTGCTGATCTCGCGCGTCGTGCCGGGCGGTTTCGTGCCGGCGCAGGACAAGGAATACCTGATTGCCTTCGCGCAATTGCCGAACGGTGCGTCGCTGGATCGTACCGAAAAGGTGATCCGCGATATGAGTTCGATCGCCTTGAAGCAGCCGGGCGTGGAAAGCGCAGTGGCATTCCCGGGTCTGTCGGTGAACGGCTTTACCAATAGTTCGAGCGCGGGCATCGTGTTCGTCACGCTGAAGCCTTTCAAGGAGCGCGGCAACAAGAAGCTCTCGGCCGGTGCGATTGCCGGTGCATTGAACCAGCAGTACGGAGCGATCAAGGACTCGTTCGTGGCGGTGTTCCCGCCGCCTCCGGTGCTGGGTCTCGGTACGCTCGGCGGCTTCAAGATGCAACTGGAAGACCATGGTGCGGTGGGTTACGCGGAGCTGAACAAGGCCGCGGAGGCATTCGTGAAGAAGGCGGCGCAAACGCCTGAACTCGGACCGACGTTCTCCAGCTATCAGATCAACGTGCCGCAACTGAACGTCGACCTGGATCGCGTGAAGGCCAAGCAGCTCGGCGTGCCGGTCACGGACGTGTTCAATACGATGCAGATCTATCTGGGCTCGCTGTATGTGAACGACTTCAACCGCTTTGGCCGCGTGTATCAGGTGCGGGTCCAGGCCGATGCGCCGTTCCGTCAACGTGCCGACGACATCCTGCAACTGAAGACGCGTAATGCGGCTGGCGACATGGTGCCGTTGTCGTCGCTGGTGACGGTCACGCCTACGTACGGTCCGGAAATGGTGGTGCGTTACAACGGTTATACGGCGGCCGACATCAACGGCGGTCCCGCGCCGGGTTACTCGTCGGGCCAGGCGCAAGCGGCGGCGGAACGCGTGGCGGCGGAAACCTTGCCGCACGGCGTCAAGCTCGAATGGACCGATTTGACGTATCAGCAGATCATCGCCGGCAATGCGGGTTTGTGGGTGTTCCCGATCAGCGTGCTGCTCGTGTTCCTCGTGCTGGCCGCGTTGTACGAAAGCCTGACACTGCCGCTCGCGGTGATCCTGATCGTGCCGATGAGCGTGCTGTCGGCGCTCACCGGAGTGTGGCTCACGGGTGGCGACAACAACATCTTCACGCAGATTGGCTTGATGGTGCTGGTGGGGCTGTCGGCGAAGAACGCGATTCTGATTGTGGAGTTTGCGCGCGAGCTGGAGCATGACGGGCGCACGCCGCTGGCGGCGGCGATCGAGGCGAGCCGGTTGCGTCTGCGGCCGATTCTGATGACGTCGATCGCTTTCATCATGGGTGTGGTGCCGCTGGTGCTTTCGAGTGGAGCGGGTTCGGAGATGCGTCACGCGATGGGTATCGCGGTGTTCTTCGGCATGCTCGGCGTGACGCTGTTCGGCCTGATGCTGACCCCTGTGTTCTATGTGGTGCTGCGTACGTTGGCGGGCGGGACGATTCACGTCGCGCAGAAAGACGCACCGCATCTTGGGGCGCCGTTGACGGACGCCTGAGGAGAAAATAAAAATGAATCGCTTTGAATCTTTAGGCGGGTGGGGCCGGGCGGCTGCCAGCGGTTTGCTGGTGGCGTTGCTCGCGGCCTGCTCCGTGGAGCCCACGTACAAGCGGCCGGAGGTGGATACGCCGGCTGCGTTCAAGGAAGCGCCGGTGGCTGCCTCGGGTGCGTCCGCTACGTCGGGTACATCGGCTACGTCAGCCGCATCGCCGCAGGACACGGGTACCTGGAAACAGGCGCAGCCCGCCGACGACGCGCATCGCGGTGACTGGTGGACGATTTTCGGCGACCCGCAACTCAACGCGCTGGAAGAGCAGGCGGCTGCCGCGAATCAGGATCTGAAGGCGGCTGCGGCCCGCGTGCAACAGGCGCGCGCGGTGACCCAGGCGGCGAAATCGGACTGGTTCCCGAAGCTCGACGCGGGCTTCGGCCCGACGCGTGAACGGGCATCGGCTGCCTCGCAGTTCCAGCCGGATAGCGCGGGCGGCACGACCGGCACGATCTGGCGTGCCCAGGTGGGCGCGTCGTATGAGACCGATCTGTTCGGGCGGGTCGGTTCGAACGTGAATGCGTCGCGTGCCGACGAGCAGCAAACTGAAGCGCTATTCCGCTCGGTGCAGTTGTCGTTGCAGGCCGACGTCGCTCAGAACTACTTTCAGTTGCGCGAACTCGACACGGATCAGGATCTGTACCGCCGCACCGTGGCGTTGCGCGAAGACACACTGAAACTGATCGAGCGCCGTTTCAAGGAAGGCGATATCGGCGAACTGGATGTTTCGCGCGCTCGCAACGAACTGGCAAGTGCGCGTGCGGACGCCGTGGGCGTGGCGCGTCAGCGCGCGGCCTCCGAGCACAGTCTGGCGATTCTGCTCGGCAAGCCGCCGGCGGATTTCTCGTTCCCGGAAGCGCCGCTCGTGCCGGTGACGGCGCGCGTGCCGGCAGGTTTGCCTTCGGCACTGCTTGAACGTCGGCCGGATATTTCGGCGGCGGAGCGGGCAATGATGGCGGCCAATGCGCGAGTCGGCCTCGCGAAATCGGCGTTCTTCCCGAAGCTCGATATCACGGGCGGGGCTGGCTTTGAATCGGCGACGCTGGGCGATCTGTTCATGTGGTCGAGCCGTGCGTTCATTCTCGGGCCGTTCGCCGGTACCGCGTTGACGCTGCCTTTGTTCGACGGTGGCCGCCGCAAGGCAAACCTGGCGCAAGCGCGTTCGAAGTACGACGAGGATGTCGCGCAATACCGTCAGCACGTGCTGGTGGCGTTCCGTGAGGTCGAAGACAATCTGGCCGATCTGCGCTTGCTCGACGATCAGATACGCGAGCAGAACAACGCGGTTGAGGCATCGCAGCGTGCGGCGCATCTGTCGCGCACGCAGTACACGGAAGGCGCGGTCAGCTATCTGGATGTGATTGACGGCGAGCGGCAGGTGCTGCTTACGCAACTGCAGGCGAGTCATTTGTCGGGTACGCAGGCGGTGGCGACCGTCAATCTGATTCGCGCGCTAGGCGGTGGCTGGGGCGATGCGAAGCCGGCGGGCGATACGGCGGTGGGCGCGGTTGCGCCGGCGTCGGGTGCGACTGCCGCATCGGGCAACTCGGTTTCTGTTTCTGCTTCAGCGCCGGTGGATCAGGTGGCGAAGCGCTAGGGTTGGCTTCCGGCTTGCTGGTCGACGAGGAACGCCGGGTCGCGCTTGCCAAAGCGCGGCCCGGCGTTTTTTTGCTTACGGAGTGTGTCGATGTACGCGCGGGGTGCGCCGCTCCAAATCATTTTTCCCGCTTTCCTTCCCAAAATCCGTTCGTAGACCGCCGGTTTCGCGCCGTCTATCATGATTCGCACCTCATCTGGAGAGAGGCGATGACCTGTCCAACCTGCCGCTGTCCGCGCTGATCCGCTCGCGCGCTCTATTGCCGCTGCGCGCCGGTTAAACCGCGCGTTGCGGATTTCCGTTATCCGTTTGCCTGGCCGATTCCGGCGCGCCTGCCCGCGTGCTGTGGGATCGGCTCGTCCCGAAACACGCCACGCCACAACGCTAAAGAGCTCATCATGCCCATTTCCCTCTCCGCCGTGCAGCGTTTTCTCCGCGCGCCCGCGCTAACGCTGAGCGCTGTATTCAGTGTATTCGGCGTCGCGCTGACCTTGTTTGCCGCGCCGGCTTCCGCGGCAGATACCCCGACACTGAAAATCGGCACCGCCACCAGCCCGCAAATCGAAGCGCTCAAAGTGGCCGCGCGCGAAGCGAAGGAGCAGGGGCTGGACGTGAAGATCATCGAGTTCACCGACTGGAATACGCCGAACGCGGCCCTCGCCAACAAGGATATCGACGTCAACTATTTCCAGCACATCCCGTTTCTCGAGAACGCAAAGAAGCAGGGCGGCTATAACTTCGTCGCGATTGCGCCAGGCACGATCATGAAGATCGGTCTGTACTCGAAGAAGATCAAAAGCTTCGATCAACTGAAGGACGGCGCCACCGTCGCCATTGCCAACGATCCGGTCAACGGCGGCCGCGGTCTGTTGCTGCTGCAACGCGCCGGTCTTATCAAACTGACGCCGGGCATCGACTATCGCGCTACGACGCTTAACATCATCGACAACCCGAAGCACCTGAAAATCGTCCAGCTTGAAGCATCGCAGCTGGCGCGCTCGCTCGACGACGTCGATCTCGCCCAGGGCTATCCGAGCTTCATCAAGCTCGCGGGCACCACCGATCCGAATGGCGCGTTGCTGTTCGACGGCGTGGAAAACAAGAACTATGCGATTCAGTGGGTTGTGCGCCCGGAAAGCGCAAACGACCCGCGTATCCGCAAGTTCATCTCGATCTATCAGCATTCGCCCGCAGTGCGCGCGGCGCTCGATAAAGCCTTCGGCGATCTTTACGCCGTCGCGTGGTAAGGCGCGCGATTCAGTTGCGTAACAAGGCTGCGAAGGCTGCGAAGGCCGCGCGGCCAGCGTCAAATAGAGCAAGGAGCCACACGATGGCGAAGAAAAAGATTCTGCTGAACGCGTTCAACATGAATGCGGTTGGCCATATCAACCATGGTTTGTGGACGCACCCGCGGGACCGTTCCGCACAGTACACCGACCTCGATTACTGGACGAGCCTTGCGCAAACGCTTGAGCGCGGCAAGTTCGACGGAATCTTTCTGGCGGATATCGTCGGCGTGTACGACGTTTATCAGGGCGGTCCGGACACGCCGCTGCGTGAATCGGTGCAGATTCCGATCAACGATCCCTCGCTGATCGTGCCGGCCATGGCGCATGTGACCCAACATATCGGCTTCGGCGTCACGTCGAATCTGACTTATGAGCCGCCGTACCTGTTCGCTCGCCGTATGTCGACGCTGGATCATCTGACCAAAGGGCGGGTGGGCTGGAACATCGTTACCGGCTATCTGGACAGCGCCGCGCGGGGCATGGGCCTCGCGCAGCAGATCGGTCACGACGATCGCTACGACCGCGCGGACGATTACATGGAGGTGGTCTACAAGCTGTGGGAACAAAGCTGGGAAGACGACGCCGTGGTGCGCGATCGCGCGGCGCGTATCTTTTCGCATCCCGGCAAGGTGCATCGGGTGAAACACGACGGTCCGTACTATTCGATCGACGCCATCCATCTGAGCGAGCCGTCGCCGCAACGCACGCCTGTTCTCTATCAGGCGGGTTCGTCGAGCCGGGGCGTCGATTTCGCGGCGCGTCACGCGGAATGTGTCTTTGTCGGCGGGCAGAACAAGCAGCTTACGCGCTCCATTGTCGACGACATCCGGGCGCGGGCGGTGCGCTTCGGCCGTGCGCCTGACGATATCAAGATCTTTGCCGGCATTACCGTTGTAGTCGGCGAAACAGAACGCGCCGCACAGGAGAAGTTCGAGGAGTACCGGCGCTATGCGAGTGCCGAAGGCGGCATCGCGCACTTCTCCAGCTCGACCGGCATCGACTTCTCGCAATACGCGCTGGATGAACCGATTTCATATGTGAAGACCGAATCGATGCAATCGGCCGTTGAAGCAATTTCGAAGAAGAGCGTGAGCGGCGTGTGGACCAAACGCAAGGTGCTCGAACAGATGACGCTCGGCGGCCGCGCGAAGCCCGTGGTCGGTTCGCCTCAGCAGATCGCGGATGAGTTGATCTCGTGGATAGAAGAGGCAGGCGTGGACGGATTCAATCTGACGCGTACTGTCATGCCCGAATCGTTTGAAGACTTCGTCGATCTGGTGGTGCCGGAGTTGCAGAATCGCGGCGTGTACAAGGAAGACTACGACCCGGCGCCCACGCTGCGCGAAAAGCTGTTCGGCGGCGGCCGTGCGCGCTTGCCCGACGTGCATGCCGGCGCGCAGCATCGGCGTCGTGCGCAAACCGATGCACCGTCCACCGTGGACGCCTGAGAGGAACGCAGTCATGGCTAATCTTTTCGACGTGCCGCAGTTCATTGAAGACGCCCCGTCCCGCGATTTGAATCGTGTTGCGCCCGAAACCGCGCAGCACGCTGTCGTTTTCGACAATGTGGGCAAGCTGTTCGCCAACACGCGCGGTGTGTCGACCGCGGCGCTTTCGAACGTCACGCTGAAGGTGGCGCGCGGCGAGGTGTTCGGCATTATCGGGCGCAGCGGCGCAGGCAAATCGACGCTGCTGCGGCTCGTCAACGGTCTGGAAAAACCGAGTTGCGGCGTGGTTCGCGTGAATGGCGTGAGTGTCGGCGAACTCGACGAACGCGGGCTGGTTACGTTGCGCCGGCGCATCGGCATGGTGTTCCAGCATTTCAATCTGCTCTCCGCGAAAACGGTGCGCGAGAACATTGCGTTGCCGTTGAAAATCGCCGGCGCGCCGAAAGCCGCGATCGACAAAAATGTCGATGCGCTACTCGATCTGGTCGGTCTTTCCAGCAAGCGCGACGCTTATCCGGCGAGTTTGTCCGGTGGGCAGAAACAGCGCGTTGGAATCGCGCGCGCGCTTGTGACCGACCCGGATATCCTGCTATGCGACGAAGCGACGTCCGCACTCGACCCCGAAACGACGCAAGCCATTCTCGCGTTGCTGCGCGATATCAATCAGCGGCTCAAACTGACCATTGTGCTGATCACGCACGAAATGCAGGTGATTCGCGAGGTCTGCGATACGGTGGCGGTTATCGAGCGCGGCGAAGTGGTGGAGACCGGTTCCGTGTGGCGCGTGTTTGGCGACCCGCAGCATGACGCAACGCGTGCATTGCTGCGTACGCTGGTGCACGATCTGCCTGCGGACCTGGCCGCGCGCGTCAAACCGTTGCACGAAATTGCGCAAGCGGATGCGCGGATTCTGCTGGACGTGCGTTTCACCGGCAGCGATGCAAGCGAGCCCGACCTCGGCGGATTGACCTCCGCATTGAGCCTGGAGGGAGGGCGGGTGAGCTTCGTGCATGGTGGCATCGACCGGATTCAGGGCCATGCGCAAGGACGTCTGGTGGTGTCGGCGCAAGTGCGCGCGAATGCGGACGGCACGGTGCAAACGCAGATTGCGAACTTGCTGGAACGCGCACGTCGCTATGCCAATCATGTCGAGGTGCTCGGCTATGTCTGATCTCTGGCTTTCGGAGCTCGCCGATGCGATCCGCGACACCATCGTCATGGTTGGTGTATCTGCCTTCGTCGCGGCACTGGTCGGCATTCCACTCGCCCTGGTGCTGGTCACCACGACACGAGGCGGGATCTTTGAAAAACGCGTAGTGAACAACACGCTCGGCGCGCTCGTCAATGCGTTTCGCTCCACGCCGTTTATCATTTTGCTGGTTGCGCTGCTGCCGCTCACGCGTTTGCTGATCGGCACGACGATCGGCGTGTGGGCCGCGATTGTGCCGCTCAGTATCGCGGCCATTCCATTTTTTGCACGTGTGGCCGAAGTGAGCCTGCGTGAAGTGGACCGCGGCCTGATCGAAGCCGCGCAGGCAATGGGCGCGCAGCGCCGGCATATCATCTGGCATGTACTGTTGCCTGAGGCGCTGCCAGGCATTCTCGGCGGCTTCACGATTACGGTGGTGGCGATGATCGGCTCCTCCGCAATGGCGGGCGCGGTGGGCGCCGGAGGTCTCGGCGACCTGGCGATCCGCTACGGTTATCAGCGTTTCGATACCACGGTGATGGTGACCGTAATCGTGTTGCTGATCGCGATCGTGACCGCGGTGCAATTTCTGGGCGACCGCTTTGTCCGGCGGCTTGCGCAGCGCGCATGATGGCGGCGTGAAGATTCTCGCGAATCCGATCGAGCTCGAGTTGGTCGCACGGATAAGCCATGCGCTGCTCGCCAAACTTTTTCACGTGGACATTCAATGAACGAACCTCGTTATCCCGAGGCGCTGCAAAACTTGCCAACCGACGCCGCGCCCGTGGTACGCGATCTCGCCGGCTTGCTCAAGGCATTGCGTGCCAGTGCGGCTCAGCGCGACCGCGACGGCGGCCACGCCGCGCAGGAAAAACAATGGATCGCCGACGCCGGTCTGCTGACGCTCGCCGTGCCGCGTGAACTCGGCGGCCTCGGTGCGCGCTGGCCGGAGATCTACGAGACGATCCGGCAGATCGCGCGAGTCGACAGCGCGCTCGCGCATCTGCTGGGCTTCACGTGCCTGCAGGTGGTCAGCGTCAATGTCTGGGGCAACGCGGAACAACGTGCCCGCTACCTGAGCGGCACGGTGGAGGGGCGCTGGTGGTGGGGCAATGCGGTCAACCCGCTCGACACGCGACTCGTTGCTGGCGCGACCCGCGACGGCGGCTATCGCCTCGACGGGCAGAAAGGATTCTGTTCGGGCACGCGCGGCTCGCACATGATGACGGTTTCCGCGCTCGATCCGACTACGGGCAAAGCAGTATTCGCCGTGGTGCCGACCACCCGCGAGGGCATTACCGTTCACGAAGACTGGAATCCGATCGGCCAGCGGCAAACGGATAGCGGCAGCGTCTCCTTTGCATCCGTGCGGGTCGAGCCGCATGAAGTGCTGGCGCGGGCCGACACGCCCTACGCAAGTCTGCGCACGCTGATCTCGCAGCAGGTGCTGACCAATCTGTTCGTCGGCATCGCGCAGGGTGCGCTCGAGGAAGCTCGCGAGTACGTCACGCAATACGGCAAGCCGTGGATCTCTTCCGGCGTCGACCAAGCTACCGACGATCCCTACCTGATCCAACGTTTCGGCGAGATGCGTCTGCAGGCGGTAAGCGCGGAAGCGCTGGCAACGCGCGCGGCCTACGCACTCGAAGACGCATGGCAAAAGGGCCCGGCTTTGGATGCCGAAACGCGCGCCCGCGTGGCGCTCGCCACCTCGGAGGCAAAAATCGTCGCGCATCGCGCCGCGCTCGACGTCAGCGAGAAACTGTTCGACGCCTGTGGCGCGCGCGCCACGCACGCACCGCTCGCACTCGACCGTTTCTGGCGCAACGCCCGGGTGCATACGCTGCATGATCCGCTCGACTACCGCGTGCGCGACGTCGGCCGCTACGCATTGAGCGGGACATTGCCGGAGGTTTCTTTGTACACTTGAAGCGGTTCGCGGCGTCCGGTATGAGGCGTCGCGTTTTATTCCTCTTCAAGAGACCACCGGATTGCAGTTCAAATTACCGACTACCGCCACGGCGCCGTTTTGCCCGTCTGAAGTACAAGGCACGGTTGCCGTTTCGCAAGGCGCGCCGTTCTGGAAAAAAATCCTGCAATTCGCCGGCCCCGGTCTGCTGATTTCGATCGGCTACATGGACCCGGGCAACTGGGCCACGGATATCGAAGCGGGTTCGCGCTACGGCTACAGCCTGCTGTTCGTCGTAATGCTGTCGAGTCTTGCGGCGATGGCGCTGCAATGCCTGAGCATGCGTCTGGGCATCGCCACCGGGCGCGACCTCGCGGAGCTGTCCAGGCTGCGCTATTCGCCGGGTGTCGCACGTTTTCAGTGGCTGCTCGCGGAACTCTCGATCGTGGCCTGCGATCTGGCAGAAGTGCTCGGTGGCGCATTGGCCTTTCACTTGCTCTTCAAATGCTCGCTGACCACCGGCGTGTTGCTGACCGCGTTCGACACGCTGATCGTGCTCGGCCTGAAGGGCAAGAATTTTCGTGACCTCGAAGCGATCATGCTCGGCTTGATCGCGACGATCGGCGTGGGCTATATCATCGAACTGGCGCTCGTGAAGCCGCATTGGCCGTCGGTCACGCAAGGATTGATTCCTTCGTGGCAAGCGCTCAGCAACCGCGAGCCGATGTATCTGGCGATCGGCATTCTCGGTGCGACTGTGATGCCGCACAACCTGTACCTGCATTCGTCGATCGTGCAGACCCGTGCGGTCAAGCGCGATCCGGCCAGCATCAGGTCGGCGATCGGCATGTCGCGCATCGACACGATCGTCTCGCTGGTGATCGCGCTGCTGATCAACATGGCGATCCTGATTCTCGCGGCCGCTGCGTTCCACGCGACCGGCCACAATCAGGTTACCGAAATCGAAGACGCTTACAAGCTGCTGGCGCCGATCGTCGGTACCGGCTTTGCCGCGGTATTGTTCGCGATCACGCTGCTGGCGTCGGGTCAAAGTTCGACCTTTACCGGCACGGTGGCGGGGCAGGTCATCATGGAAGGCTTCCTGAAGCTGAAAATTCCATGCTGGCAACGGCGCTTCATCACGCGGGCGCTGGCCTTGATTCCGGCGCTGATCGGCGTGCAGATGATGGGCAACGGCGCGGTCGGCAAACTGCTGGTCGCAAGCCAGGTGGTGTTGAGTCTGCAACTGCCGTTCGCACTTTATCCGTTGATTCGCATGACCAACGATCGTTCTCTGATGGGCGAATTCGCCAACAGACTGCCGACGCGGTTGCTCGCCTGGTCGCTGTTCGTAGTGATCAGTGCGGCGAACCTGTGGCTGGTGGTGCAGACGGTCGGTCTGGTGGGTTGAGGCGGCCGCCAAGAAGGCGGTTGCGGCGAAACCTGAGGCTGCGACTGATGCGGCAAATCAGGAGGCAACAAGTGGCGGCCGGGCGGAGCCTGGCGGCCGCCGTCGGGCGAAAGCCAAATAAAAAAGGTCCGCGTGTTGGTGGCGGACCTTTTTCCTGGGGGCTTCCGTTCGAATCAGGCTGGACCGGCCCTCCTCGACTCAATCCGATTCAGGCGGCTTGCGCGATCTGCGCTGCTTCGAGCGCTTCCTGGCGAGCGGCCGCGGCCTTCTTGGTCTTGCCGGCGCGCGACGGCGGCTGGCAGGCACCACACACCACGTTGTGCTGCAGATCGTGCTTGTGCGCGACAAACTTGCCGGTGCAACGGCAGCATTTGGTCAACTGCAGGATGTTGGCGTCGAAGAAACGCACCAACGTCCACGCACGCGTCAGATCCAGCACGGGTTCGGTTTCGCTGTGCTGGCAATGTTCCAGATACAGTCGATACCCTTTGGTCAGCGCGTCCAGATGTGAGCACCGTGCTTCGTTCTTCAGGAACAGGTACGTGTTGTAAAACAACGACGCGTGGATATTCGCCAGCCACGTCATGTACCAGTCCGCCGAGAACGGCAGCATGCCCTTGGGCGGCGATACACCTTTGACCTCGCGGTACAGGCGGATCATGCGGTCGCGCGAAAGCGTCAACTCGCTTTCGAGCACCTGCATGCGCGCGCCGAGTTCAATCAGCGCGATGGCGCGAAATACTTCTTGCGCGTCTTCCGTCAGGCTACGCTTGAGCATCGCGGTCACCTCGATTAAGCAAACTGCTCAGCAGGCTGGCCTGCAAGCAGAATCGCCGCGTGAGTCGGTGCAACTGCTGCGTGCTTCGTCGTTTGCGTCAACGCCGACAACATCGAGTGGTCGTTGAAGCGGAAGAAGCATAAAAGCTGATCGGAAGCGGCCAGCTTGACGATCTGCGCTAGCGACAGCCCAGCAAGCAAATCAGCCAGTTCCGACGACAGTCCCAGCCGGAACATGCCGACCGGTTTGTCCTCACGCAACATACGTTGCGCGAGCATGATGTAAGACAAGTTGATCTCGCGGATTGAATCCAGCGTCTCGCTGCTACGGTCCATTTTCTGTGTTTCCGAAGCCCCGAATTACTATGTCGGCCTTTTTTTTGCCGTTATGTCTTTTGTGCCTCACCGGAAACGTTGTCCTCCGGCTACGTGTCACCACCTGATACAGATGGCGACCTTTTGATACATCGCGTTACATTTCGTAACAGCTTGGGACGAATTGTATGAAGGGTAAAACGAGAAATCAATCCCCTCTCAAAAAAATATCTCAAAAAAATGCATCAAATTTCGGTAACTCTTTCACGGCGCTGTAATAGAGGATGCATAGCGGATTTTTTGCCGCCTGAGAATTTCGTCTAATCCATGGAAACCCTTGTGTGCCGGGCTTCAGACTTATTCATCTGAGTAATGGCGCGCGGCTGGCAGGGCGCCGCAAAAATCTGGACGAATCAGAAAGGAAATAGAAAGCGAGATCAATTAAAAGTAATAAATACCGTTCGTCGACGCCGCTATGGGGACAAATCAGAGATGTAACAGGTTGGTGCGGCCCCAGTTACAAACGAGGCCGCATTTGTAACTTCTAGCAACCGTTTGCGCGCATCCGCTCGACTTCGAGGCCGAACACCGGGCGCAGGCGGGTGCCGAGCACGTTGCCGGCGAAGGCGGCGACCAGCCATAGCCAGCCATGCAAGCTGCCTGACACGATGCCGCTGAAATAGGCGCCGATGTTACAACCATAGGCCAGACGGGCTCCATAGCCGAGCAACAGGCCGCCGACTACCGCCGCGATCAGCGAGCGGGCCGGGACTTTCCAGACCGGTGCGTAACGGCCGGCAAGCGCCGCAGCCGTCATGGCGCCGAGGATGATCCCGATGTCCATGACTGTGGTGACGTCACGCGTAACAGGGGCAGCCAGCGCACCGGCGTTGGCATGAGCGGCCCAATACGGCCAGTTGGCCACGTCGATACCCAGTGCGGCGAATAGCTTGGCGCCCCACAGCGCGAACGCCGACGTCACTCCCCACGGACGGCCGGACAACGCGAGGGTTGCGAAGTTGAGCAGCACCAGAGCGATTGCGCCGACAAACAGCGGCCACGGGCCGTGCAACCAGCGCGACGCATGGGGCGCGCGTGGCGGCTCGTTGATCAGCCGGCCATGACGGCGCCTTTCGACCACAACCGTGAGCGCCGCAATCGCGGCGAAAACGACCAGATTCAGCACGATGGCCCAGCCCGCGCCGAGCGCGCTGACCAACGAAAGCGGTTTGAGCGATGGCAGCGCGGTCCAGAACGGCATGTGCGCGGTCGCGACAACCGAGCCGATGACAAACGCGGCCAGCGTGACGATCATGCGTGTACTGCCGCCACCCACGGTGTACAGCGTGCCGGACGCGCAGCCACCGCCCAGTTGCATGCCGACGCCGAACATGAAGGCCCCGACCAGCACCGACGTGCCGGCTGGCGCGACCAGGCCGACTACCGGCCGGCCGAACAGCGTGCCTGCGGCGAGCACCGGGAAGAACAGCAATACGCCGAGCGCCAGCATCAGCATTTGTGCGCGCAGACCGGCGCCGCGGCCGTCGGCGATAAAGACCCGCCATGCGGAGGTAAAGCCGAACGCCGCATGATAAAGCGACATACCCAGCAGCGCGCCGACGATATAGAGCGCCGCCTGGCGCCCGCTGACGGTTTGCGCCAGATAAACCGCGCCCAGCGCGATAAGCACGAGCGCGGCGCCAAGCGGCTTCGGATTGATGCCGAAGCGGCGTGGTACGCGTGGAAGCGAAGTGGAGAAATCGGACATGATGGTTGAATGACGAACGGCAGATAATTGTTACATGAAGCGCGCCATCAGATCGGCATCATGAAACACCCCGTTGACGTTCAGCGCGTCGATCTCGCAGCCATACTTGCGAAAGCCGAGCGACTCATAGAGTTTGCGTGCCGCCTCATTCTGGCTATTCACGATCAACTGAATTTGCCTCAGGCCTTCTACCTGCGCCGCCCGTTCCAGCAACGCATTGAGCAAAGCACGCCCGATGCCGCGACCAGCCGCTTCCGGCGCGACATACATGCCGATGACAGAGGCCTTGTGCTGTTCCTTGTCGCGCTGGCTGCGCAGCAAGCCGACCACGCCGATCAACGGCGCATTGGCCGGTGCCGCGTTGACTGCCGCGTTGACTGCCGCATTGACTGAATAAGCGCCGAGCAGAAAATCGCCTTTGGCCGCGCGTGCGCCTTGCAACATCGTGTCATGCTGCGAAGGGCCCTTGGCCAGCGCTTCTTCATAGCCTTGGCCGAACGACTCCGGATGGGCTTTCAGGCCGCGCAGGCGAAGCTGGAAATAAGCGTCGCGGTCGGCCGGACCAAGTTGGCGGATCAGTACGGCGCTGTTCATCGAATGCGTCTCTCCATGTGATCTGAATGGCGCCGCAAGCGCTAACAACGCCGTGTTCGATGAGGCGCCGCTGTCCGCGGTGCCTGCTAGGACTTCCCGGCTTCAGCCTTTTGCGTCTCGGCGCGCTGACTTTCGGCAAACTCGCGCAGGGCCGCCGCGGTTTGCTGGTCGGCGGGAAAGAACGCTTCAATGGCAAGTTCCGATAGCGTTACATCGACCGGCGTGCCGAATACCGTGGTTGTGCTAAAGAACGACAACTCGCCGATTGGCGTGCGCAAACGCAGCGGCACGGCGACCTGGTGACTCGCGGTCTCGTCGTGGCCGGCTGCTTGCGCGCCGGGCGGAGCAGGGTAGGCGGCGAGCTCGTCACGCAGCGCGCTCAACGTTTCGTCACCGCTCACGTCAATTTGCCGCTGCAGTCGGGACAGCGCATGTGCGCGCCAGGCATGCCAATTGACGATCGACGCTGCGATGCCTTGCGGATGCAAGCTCAGCCGCATTGCGTTGACTGGCGGCTTCAGCAGTTCCGGGCTTGCGCCTGCAAGCAGTGGCGCAAGCGCATTGTTCGCGGCCACGATGGTCCAGTGACGGTCGATCGCGAGGGCCGGATACGGCTCATGACCTTTGAGCACCAACTCGACTGCCTCGCGCGCCGCGGCCAGTTGTGGGTCCGTAAGAGGACGTTCGCGGAACAGCGGCGCATAACCCGCCGCGACCAGCAGCGCGTTGCGCGCACGGAGCGGCACGTCGAGCCGCTCGGCGAGGTGCATGACCATTTCCCGGCTGGGCACCGCGCGGCCTGACTCGACGAAGCTCAGATGCCGCGTTGAAATTTCGGCTTCGGCGGCGAGCAGCAACTGGCTCATTCTTCGCCGCTGCCGCCATTCGCGCAGCAGATCGCCGACCGTGCGGCTTGCCGTCGGAGCGTTCGACGGGATGGTTTGCGCAAGAGAGAGTGTGTTCATGCTACCGATGATAGCCAAAGCGCGTTAGCAATCCATTACCTGGCAGGTAATGGAATACCACGGGTTATCGGGGAATACACGGGAATATCCGGGAAAGCGTAGGCGCATCCGCGCGCTCACACACACCCACGCACCCACGCACCCACGAATCGCAGCCCATTCAGCGCGTTGCCCCAGTCAAGGACACGGCGGGTGCGAATCAGGCGTGCGCCACACCTTCCGGCACGGCATTAAGTTTGACGCCCAGTGCGCGCAGCAGTTTGAACACAGTATCCATGCGCGGTTTGGAGCCCGGCGCCAGCGTTTTATAGAGGCTTTCGCGCCCGAGCCCGGCGTCGGCCGCGACTTTTGCGATGCCGCGCGCTTTCGCGATATCGGCGATCGCGGCGAGCAGGACGTCGGCGTCGCTTTCTTCCAGGGCTGCGTTGAGATATTCAGCGATCATCTCTTCGCTATCGAGGTAGTGCGATGCATCGAACCGTGCGGTTTTGACTTTGCTCATGACAGTTCCTTTCTGATTGCTGCCCACATTGCTTTGGCGTGTTTGATGTCGGCCGCCTGCGTGGACTTGTCGCCTCCGCAAAGCAGCAGGTACACCATTCGCCCTTCGCGCGCGAAGTAGACCCGGTAGCCGGGACCGCTATCAACGCGCATTTCGGACACACCGTCTTCCAGCAGCTTTACGTCGCCGAAATGACCTCGCTCCGCACGCCGGACCCGCACCAGGATTTTTGCCCTCGCTCTCAAGTCTGCGAGGCCCGCAAGCCAGCTGTCGAATTCCTCGGTGCGATTGACCGTGTACACAGGAGGTGAGCCGATCTGTTGAGAAGTGTATCCCGGTGGATACGGTTTTGCAAGAGTAAAAACCATATTGAAAAAGCGGCTCGTGTCCGCACCCGTTCAGTTCGTCACATGCCGTGCGTCCACGCCGCGCGGCCCCCATTTGCTTCACGAGGTTAGCGGCTGACGCCGCTCCTGACGATTCGGCCGGATGGCCAATCCGGCAGGAAAAAACACGGCTCTTCCCCTCCGTGCATCCGGATGCTTACCTCTCACGTAATCGACGCGCCGCGCCCGAGGCGCCAATCTGTGTTCCGAGCCCGCCGCATACAACGTGTCTGCCTGGCGTAGTGCTCAGTCATGCCAACCAAGGAGTCTGAGATGAATGCGCATACCGATCTGATCGACCGTTATTTCGACGCATGGAATGAAACGGATGCAGTGCGCCGCCGCGAGTTGATCGCCGCGACGTGGGCCGCCGATGCCGACTATCGCGATCCGCTGCTGGCGGGCGCGGGTCACGACGGCATCGACGCGATGATCCGTGCGGTGCATGAACGCTTCCCGCATCACACGTTTCGCCGCACGACCGAGGTCGACGGTTTCGCGAACCGCCTGCGGTTTTCGTGGGCACTGACCACGCCTGCGGGCGAAGCGATCGTCAAGGGTTCCGACTTCGGCCTGCTCGATACCCATGGGCGGCTGCAGGCGGTGACCGGTTTCCTCGATCAGGTACCGGCCGCTACCTGACAACACGCGGTTTTTCACGGAGACGATCATGCACGAGTCCGCTGCCGCCACGGTTCCTGGTACGGTCCTCACGTTCGCGCGCCTGGCCGGCGCGGTCAACGCGCTTTCCAGCGCGATCGCAGGCTTCGCTCTGCTGGCCGGCACGCGCGCGTTCACCTTCACTGCGTTGCTGGCCTGGCGCGAGCCGGTGTTGGGCGGCGCGGGTCTCGTGCTGCTCGCCCTGGTCGGATGGCTGCGCTGGAGCGTGTCAACGGAACGCCGCTCACCGCATCGCGCGGCAAGGCTGATTGACCATAAGCCGCCGGCAACGGACCGTGCGCCGCGGTCTTGCTACAATCGATCGCGACGTGCTACAGGGACACTACCGGGACAACCCGTTCGGCCTGGCTAGCCACCAATCAGACCTCAAGGAGACACCGTGCTGAAGAATCTGGACCCGCTGCTGAATGCCGACGTGCTGCATGCGCTCCGCTCAATGGGACATGGCGACGAACTGGTTGTTTGCGACGCCAATTTTCCGGCCGCTTCGGTCGCAGAGGAGACGGTATTGGGCAAGCTGCTTCGCCTCGATGGCGTGAATGCACCGCGTGCGATCCGCGCGATTCTGTCGGTGATGCCGCTGGATACATTCATCGATCGTCCTGCCTCGCGGATGGAAGTCGTGGGCGAGCCCGATACGATCCCGGCTGTTCAGCGCGAAGCGCAGATCGAGATCAATGCGGCGGAAGGGCGCGAGGTGCCGTTCGCTTCGGTCGAACGTTTCGCATTTTATGAACGGGCGCGCAAAGCCTATTGCGTGATCGCGACCGGTGAAGAGCGCGGTTACGGCTGCTTCGTTTTCACAAAAGGTGTTTTGCTCGCGCCGGATGCGCCGCAGCAATAACCCTTCGTCACGGCGGTGGGACCCATGAGCTTCTCGATGGACAGTCTCGATCATCTCGTTCTGAATGTCGCTGACGTGGAAGCCAGCGCGGCCTGGTACGCCCGAATGCTCGGCATGCGGCGCACCGAGTTCGAGTCGCGCACCGGCACGCGGGTGGCAATGACCTACGGCAATCAGAAGATCAATCTGCGTCCGGCGGATGCGGACACGGTCGCGTGGTTCACCGGGCGTGAGGCGGTGCCGGGCAGTGCCGACCTGTGCTTCGTCACTAGCGCGAGTCCCGCCGAGGTCAAAGCCCATTGGCTCGCCGAGGGTGTTGAGATCGAGGCAGGCCCGGTTGAACGCGACGGCGCGCGCGGCAAGATGACGTCGGTGTATTGCCGCGATCCGGACGGCAATCTGATCGAAGTCGCGACGTATCCTCGAGCGTAGACAAGCGAATTGCGCCGTTCACGCCGGCCCGCGCTTGGAAAAGGCGGGCAATGCACATGTTACCGGATGCAAAATAGGGAACTGCGGCCGCCTGGCCGGGTCTGCTGCTTATTCATTTACAGGAGCCCCTCATGACGCGTCCCGTCGATTCCGGCGTGATCCTCATCGCGCGCATCGCCCTTGCTGTGCTGTTTTTGTGGGGCGGCGTGATGAAATTGCTGGGCTACGCGGGCTTTGTCAGCTATCTGCATTCGAAGGGGGTGCCGTTCGTTCAGGTCGCCGCGCCGATTGCCACCGCTGTCGAGGCGCTCGGTGGTTTGCTGCTGATCGTCGGCTTCACGGTGCGCCCACTCGCGCTCATCATGGCCGTCTACACTGTGGCAACCGCCGTGCTGGGCCACGATTTCTGGAACGTCACGGATCCCGCGTTGCAACGCGATATGGTGATTCACTTCTGGAAGAACATTGGCATCGCCGGCGGTTTCCTGCTGCTTTTCGTGACTGGAGCGGGCGGTATCAGTATCGACGGCGCGCGATCGCCACGCCGGGGACTGAATCTCTAGTCACGCGGTCGGCGTAGTCTGTGCCCGTCGCTTTCGATTCTGGCTGTGTAATCAAGGGAGCAAATAATGATTCAAAGTTTTGAGCAAACCATTGGCGGCAAGGTTACCCAGTTGTGCGCAAGTCTCGGCGAAGGGCCTACGCCGCATCGCGTCATCATCAGCCTTGCCGATTCGGCGAAAACCTTGGTGGTTCTGGATGCATCGGGTCTGATTGGCACGATCAAGGCCGAAATCGAACAGCCGGAAAAGCTGATCGCGGACGCGATCGCGAAGGCGCAAAACGAAGGGCTGATCGAGCGTGCGATCGACACCGGCGCGATTCAGGAAGCGTCGCTGTAAGAGTCGCACAGTCGCACAGTCGCGCTGATCGGATCATGATCTGATCAGCGCGAGTCAGGCACTTGCCCTCGGCCGGCCTTGTGAGGCATGGAAGCCGGCGCGTGCGGTTCCGGATGGACAAGGCAGGCCATGATGCCGGCCATCGCCAGCAGGCCGACCGAGATCGCTGTCGCGGCCTGCATCCCCGTGACGATCTGTGCGGCGGCCGCGCCGCTCGCCAACGCGCCGAAGGCGGCGACACCTACAGCGCCGCCTGCTTGCCGGGCAGTATTGAGCACGGCGGACGCCGTGCCCGCGCGCCTGGCTTCAACGGAAGCCAGCACGGCGGTGGTCATGGCCGGCACCGCAAGCCCCATTCCCGACGGAATAAGCAGGAACGGCAGCAGCAAGCCCACCAGCGGTGTGGCTGCGCCGACGAAATGCAGCAGGCCATAGCCAAGCCCCGCCGTAATCGCGCCGGCAATCATCGGCACGCGTACGCCAAACCGTCCGACCACCCAGCCGCTCGCCACATTCGAAATCAGAAAGCCCCCGGTCAACGGTAGGAAGGCGAGGCCCGCCTGCAGCGGGGTGTAGCCGCGCACGCGCTGCAAATACAGGCTCAGCACGAACACCATGCCGTAGTACGTCAGGTTCACGCAGATGCCGAACAGCACCGCCGCATTGAAGGTGCGCTTGCTGAATAGCGAGAGCGGCAACATCGGCGCCGCGACGCGCGATTCCACCGCGATAAAGGCAGCCGTGGCGATTAGCGCAAGGATGAAACCGCCGGCTACCAGCGGATGGCCCAGCCCCAATGGCCGCCATTCGATCACCGCGGCGACGAAGGCGGTGAGCGCGACGATCGCCAAGGCCTGACCGCTCAGGTCGATACCGCGCGGGCTCGCTGCGCCTGCTGTTTCGGCCTCGGTCGCCGCATGAATTCCGGACGATGCGGCAGCGTTGGCCGGTGCCGTTTGCCGTGTTTCGTTTCGCGCGGGCTCAGAGCGGGGCACCCAGAGCAAAGTCGCCAGCCAACCGGCTGCGCAAATCGGCAGATTGACGAGAAAGATGCTGCGCCAACCGAGTGCCGCAATCAGCAGACCGCCGACCACCGGCCCGGCCGCGATCGCAATCGCACCCGCGGCAGTCCACAGGCCGACTGCGCGCGCCCGGAGTTTCGGATCGTGACCGTATGAGCGGTTGAGCAGCGCCAGCGAGTTCGGCAACATGGCGGCCGCGCCGATGCCCTGCACCGCGCGCGCGGCCACCAGCATGGGCGCGCCGAGCGCCAGGCCGCAGGCGAGCGACGCGAGCGCGAACAGCACGATACCGGCCGCGTACATGCGCCGGATGCCGAGTCGGTCGCCGAGCGCGCCCGCCGACAGCATCAGCACGGCGAACGCGAGCGTGTACGCGTCGACGACCCATTGCAGCCCCGCGACATTCGCATGCAGGTCCGCACCGATTTTCGGCAGTGCGATGTTGACGATCGTGACGTCGAGTTGGGTGACGACGAAGCCGACGCTGACCGTCGCAAGGATGCGGCCGAGAGCGGGCGAGGGGGGCGTGTGGGAAGAGTTCATGAGCTGAATCGTAGGCCGATGCAGCACGCGATGTTTCGGTCCGGCGTGAAGTGTGGATGTCGCCGGAACCGCCCAAACCGCCGAAGCCGCGGTAAAAGCGTGGCGTGGAGACGATCGAACAACGGCGCGCTATTCGCGCGCCGTTGTGGAATCGCTCGATTAGCGCGCTGGCGGCGCGTCTTTGATAAACAGCGTAGTCACCGCCCCGAGAATGCAGATCGCGCCGACATAGAGCGGCGCCGCCATCGGGTTCGACTTCATCATCAGCGAAACAGCGATCGGCGTCAGGCCGCCGAACACCGCATAGGCGACGTTGTACGAGAACGAGATGCCCGAGAATCGCACGACGGGCGGAAACGCCTTGACCAGTACGAACGGAATCGCGCCGATCACGCCGACAAAAAGACCGGCCACGGCGTACAGCGGCACCAGCGCCGCGCTATCGACGGCAAGTTGCTGGAACATCGCGTAGTACGTCACCGCCAGCGCGAGGCCGCCGATGAAAATCGTGCGCCCTGCGCCGATCCGGCCGGCGATCGAACCGGCCATCACGCAACCGATCGTCAGGCACAGCGTTGCCACGCAATTCGCCAGCAGCGCGGTGGCCGGCGCGATATGAAACTGCTTTTGCAGCAGGGTCGGCGTCATCAGAATGACCACGACGATCGCCGCCGACAGCATCCACGTGAGCAGCATCGACACGATCACGGCGCGGCCATGGTCGCGCAATACGGCCTTGAGCGGCACTTCCGCGGCGATTGCCTTGCGTTGCTTGAGTTCGGCGAATACCGGCGTCTCATGCAGCCAGCGGCGCAGATAAACCGAGAACATGCCGAATACCCCGCCCACCAGGAACGGAATGCGCCATGCGTAGGCGGAGATTTCCGCCGGTGCGAAGTTGCGATTCACCGCCGCGGCGATCAGCGAGCCGAGCAGGATACCCGCCGTGAGACCGGCGGTCAGCGTGCCGCACGCGTAGCCCACGTGCCGTTGCGGTACGTGCTCGGAAACGAATACCCATGCGCCCGGCACTTCGCCGCCGACCGCCGCGCCCTGCATCACGCGGAACAGCAGCAGCAAGACCGGCGCCATCACGCCGATACTGGCGTAGGTGGGCAGCAGGCCCATCATCAGCGTCGGCACCGACATCAGCAGCACGCTCAGCGTGAACATGCGCTTGCGGCCGAACAGGTCGCCGAAGTGCGCCATGATGATGCCGCCAAGCGGCCGGGCCAGATAGCCCGCTGCGAAGATCCCGAAAGTCTGCACCTGACGCAGCCAGTCCGGCATCGCGGCAGGGAAGAACAACTGGCCGATCGCCGGCGCGAAGAATACGAAGATGATGAAGTCGTAGAACTCGAGCGCCCCGCCGAGTGCGGCGAGGCCGAGTGTCTTGTAGTCGCTTCGCCCGAGAGGGCGTGGGGTGACAGCCTGCGCTCCACCCAGATTTGTCGCTTGCATTGCTTGTGTTTTGTCTTGAATTGGGAGCCACACGTAGCGCGTGGAAAATCGGCGGTCGTCGGGCGAGAAGTGTGGCAAGCGCTGGGTAGAGCACGGGACACCGGCGCGCCGCCCGGATAGGGCTAGCGCGATGACGACTGGGGCCAGGCTGGGGATTTTACAGGATGACCGCAGTTCGCTTAGGGAAGTGCTTAATTAGATTGGAAAAAGTTCCCTGAAACCCGCCTTCCTGGGGATGGGCTGTATCGCGAGCAGTGCGAGCCGTGCGAGCTGGAGCCTTCGCGTGTAGGAATGCGGCGGGCATCTGTCGGAAGGGGGCGATCGGCGCGTAAATTAGGATTGCTCCTATGGGATGACTGGGGCGTCCCTCTGAGAATCGCGTCCGAGCTATCAGTGAAGAGTTATCCCATGCGCATTGCCATCCTTCAGCGTGACCCCGTCATGCGTCAGTCGATCGAAAAGGTCCTCATGAGTGCCAGCCATACCTGCATGGCCTACGACGACGGTCTGTCCATGTCGAAGGCGCTCGCCCGTTCCACCGTGGATTTGCTGGTGCTGGACTGGCACGGCACGCGCCTGTCCGGCGCCGAGGTTCTGCGCTCGGTGCGCGCGGTCGGCGGCGACCGCCTGCCGGTTCTGTTCGCTTCGGCGGAGACGTCGGAGGAGAGCGTGGTGCGCGCCTTTGCCAGCGGGGCGGACGACTACGTCGCGCTGCCGTTGCGGCCGGGTGAGTTCCGCGAGCGCGTGGCGGCGTTGCTGCGCCGCGCCTATCCGGACCGTTTCAGCGCCGCGAGCTTCGACGTTGGGCCTTACCACTTCGACACGCATCGCCAGCTCGTCATGCTGCGCGGCCAGCCGGTCGCGCTATCCGGCACGCAATACCGGCTGGCCTCGCTGTTCTTTTCCAATATCGGCCGCGTGCTGTCGCGCGACCATATTTTCGCGATGGTATGGGGCCGTGAGTTCCGCGAGTTCACCCGCACCATCGACAGCCACGTGTCGCGCCTGCGCCTGCTGCTCGAGATCGAGCCGCAGAACGACTTCCGGCTGCAACCCGTTTACAAGAGCGGCTATCGGCTGCTGCATCTGCGGCAGGGTGAAGCGGGTGCGGAGAAGCAGGCGGCTTGAGCCTGCTGCGACTCAAACTTGCGGCAGCACCGGCCGGGTTTCGATCGCCCGGCGGATCAATGCATCGACGGCCTTGCGTTCGTCGCCGGCCAACGGCAGGCGCGGCGGGCGGACCGGCTCCGTGCCCAGCCCGACAATCGTCTCGGCCAGCTTGATGTTTTGCACCAGTTTCGCCGAGACGTCGAGTGCAAGCAGGGGCGCGAACCAACGGTAGATCGCGCGCGCCTCTTCAAGCCGGCCCGCCTTCAGCAACTTGTAGATCACAACCGTCTCGCGCGGAAACGCGCACACGAGACCGGCCACCCAGCCATGCGCGCCCATCAGGATCGCTTCCATGGCGAGATTGTCGACCCCGCACAGAATCGCGAAGCGGTCACCGACCACGTTGATCAGATCGGTCACGCGTCGCACGTCGCCGCACGATTCCTTGATCGCGACGATCTTCTTTTCGTCGGCGATTTCCGCGAACATCTCGGGCGTCATGTCGACGCCATAGGCTAGCGGATTGTTATAGATCATCAGGGGTAGCGCGCTCGCATCGGCGACGCTGCGAAAGTGATGCAGCGTTTCGCGCCGGTCCGACAGATAGCGCAGCCCAGGCAGCACCATGAAACCCGCGGCGCCATGACCGCTGCCGGCTTCGGCCTGGCGGCAGGCGTCGAGCGTGCTGTTCTCGGCGATCGTCAGCAGCACCGGCACCCGGCCGCGTGAGGCCTCGACGGCAATATCTAGCACCTCCAGTTTCTCGTCCAGCGAAAGGGTCGATGCTTCACCGAGCGATCCGCACACGATGATGCCGTCCACGCCAGCGTCGATCTGCGCCTCGATATTCTTGCCGGTCCATTTGCGGTCTATGCTGAAATCCGCGTTGAATTTGGTGGTTACCGCCGGCCATACGCCTTCCCAGATATGCGCCACGACTGCTCTCCCGAGTGAGTTGAATTGAAGCGCAGTGTAAGCAGGGAAAATGCCGCCGTCTTGCGTGATTCATGCGTGGCTGATGACGATTTCGGCATAGTCGTCATGCCTGGAGGCCCAGCAAGATCGGCTAAGCCCGCTATTTCAGGACGACGCGCGGGATGCGTCTGGGTCGCGCCGGCAAGGGCTTGCATGCGTTTCCCATTCCTCTTGAGGGGCGCTGCCAGCCGTGGACTCAGTCAGTGATCAAAGATCGGGGCATGCGGCAGCGAGCGCAATGACTATGCTGAAATCGTCATAATCCGCGCTTAAGCACACCAAGACTCCGGCGGCCGGTATTCCTACCATGTGCATCATGAAAACCCTCGATATCATCGACTCGCACACCGGCGGTGAACCGACCCGCCTGGTGGTGTCGGGTGGCCCGGCGCTTGGCGGCGGCACGCTGGCGCAGCGTCTGGACGTGTTTCGCACGCATTTCGACGACTGGCGCGCCGGCGTCGTCACCGAACCGCGCGGCTCGGACGTGGTGGTCGGCGCGCTGCTGTGCGAGCCGGACGACCCGGGCTGCGCGGCCGGCGTGATCTTCTTCAACAACGTCGGCTATCTCGGCATGTGCGGACACGGCACCATCGGCCTTATCGTCTCGCTCGCGCATATGGGCCGCATCGGTCCGGGGCGTCATCGGATCGAGACGCCGGTCGGCGTTGTCGAGGCGACGCTCAACGAGGACGGCAGCGTGGCCGTGCGCAATGTGCCGGCGTATCGTTACCGGCAAGGCGTGCAGGTGGACGTGCCAGGCTACGGCAAATTGACTGGCGACATCGGCTGGGGCGGCAACTGGTTCTTTCTGGTTGCCGACCACGGGCACGCGCTGGAGGCGACGCACATCGACGAATTGACCGTGTTCAGCGCGGCAATCCGCGACGCGCTGATCGCGCAGCGCATCACCGGCGCAGAAGGCGCGTTGATCGATCACGTCGAACTTTTTGGAACCGGCTCGCGCGACGGCATCGACAGCCGCAGCTTCGTCCTCTGTCCCGGCAACGCATACGATCGCTCGCCATGCGGTACCGGCACGAGCGCGAAAATCGCTTGCCTCGCCGCCGACGGCAAGCTTGCCGAAGGCGCGGTGTGGCGTCAGGAGAGCATTATCGGCAGCGTATTCGAAGCGAGCTATCGCCATACCGGCGATGGCGTCTCGGTGACCCCGACGATCACCGGCCACGCTCACATCATGGCCGAAGGGCGCTTGTGTTTCGACGAACGTGACCCGTTCGCGTGGGGCATTCGCACCGCATGATGGCGGACGCGTTGATCGTCGGGGCCGGCATTGTCGGTGCGGCTTGTGCCGCGGAGCTGGCCGCGCTCGGCATGCGAGTCGAGGTACTCGACGCAGAGGGCATCGGCGGCGGCGCGACGGCAGCGGGCATGGGCCATATCGTCGTGATGAACGACTCGCCCGCGGAATTCGCGTTGAGCCGCTACTCGCGCGATTTGTGGCTGGCGCTTGCACCGCAACTGCGCAAGCGCGATGCGTTCGCGCGCTGCGGTACGCTGTGGGTCGCAGCCGACGACGAGGAATGGCAGGCCGCCCGCACCATGCATGCCGCGTTCGTCGCGCAGGGTGTGTCGGCGCAGATGCTCGACGCTGTCGAGTTGCGGGCGTGCGAACCGGCGCTGGCGCAGTCGATGGCGGGCGGCTTGCGGATCGAGCACGACAGTATCGTCTATGCGCCCACGGTTGCCGAATGGCTGCTGACACAATCCTCAGGAGTCAAGAATATTCGCGTGCGGCTCGGCGCGCCGGTCATCGCCGTCAGTGCGAACGGCGTGACGCTGGCCGATGGCGAGCGCATCGGCGCCGCGCATGTGGTCGTGGCCAATGGCCTGGGCGCTCAGCAACTGCTGCGATCGCTGCCGTTGCAGCCGAAGAAAGGTCATCTGCTGATCACGGACCGTTACCCCGAGCTCATTCGCCATCAATTGCTCGAACTCGGCTACATCAAGAGCGCGCATCATGCGGCCGGTACTTCGGTGGCATTCAATGCACAGCCGCGGCCCACGGGTCAGTTGCTGATCGGCTCGTCGCGCCAGTTCGATACGACCGATCCGGCGGTCGATATGCCGGTGCTCGCCCAGATGCTGCAGCGTGCCGCGCATTACCTGCCGGTTCTGCCGACACTCCATGGCATTCGCGCGTGGACCGGCTTTCGCGCGGCGTCGCCCGACGGCTTGCCGCTGATCGGTCCCGCCGGCGATTTTTCACCCGGCGTGTGGCTGGCAATCGGACACGAAGGTCTTGGTGTGACGACCTCGCTCGCGAGCGCGAAGTTACTGGCTGCGCAAATCACGGGGGACGTCGCACCGATTCCTGTCGAGCCTTACTTGCCGCGCCGTTTTGCACAACAGATGGTGACTCGTGACTAATGCCCATGCAGCGCGCCTCCACTTGACGATCGACGGCCGTCACGTCGCGGTCGGAGCGGGTACGACCGTGGCCGCGGCGCTTGCGATCGCGCACGCGGGAGGGGGTACGCGGACGTCGGTTCGCGGTGAGGCGCGCGCGGCGCTGTGCGGCATGGGTGTGTGCCAGGAGTGCCGCGTCACGATCGATGGGCGGGCGCATGTGCTGGCGTGTCAGACGCTTTGCCGAGAGGGGCAAGTGGTTCGCACGACCGTCGCGGCGGGCGCGATGAATGCCAACGCTAGCGCCGACGGCAGCGGCAACGCCAACGCCAATGCCAATGCCAATGCCAATGCCAATGCCAATGCCAATGCCAATGCCAATGCCAATGCGAACACGGTCATCGCCACGGCCACTGCCGCCATCAAGGGCACGGGCATCACCACAGGCAAACGATGAACCAACACTTCGATATCGTCGTGGTAGGCGCCGGTCCGGCCGGGCTGAACGCCGCGCAAGCCGCGGGGCGCGCGGGCGCCACGGTGGCAGTCCTCGACGACAATCCGCGCGCCGGTGGTCAAATCTGGCGGCAAGGTCCCGGCCATCCGCCGCAAGTGCCGCTGCAAGGTCTCCTGGCCACCTTGAAGATGCAAACCAACGTCACCCTTATGCCGTCGACTCGCGTGATCGCGCCTTTGCCCCGGCGCGGTCTGCTGCTCGAATCGGCGGAACCCGGCGGTGTATCTATCAGCTACGGGCAGTTGATTCTCGCAACCGGTGCGCGTGAGCGGCTCTTGCCGTTCGCCGGCTGGACGCTACCCGGCGTGACCGGTGCGGGCGCGCTACAGGCGCTCATTAAAGGCGGCATGCCGGTGCGCGGCGAGCGGATCGTGATTGCCGGCAGCGGTCCGCTGCTGATTGCCGCACTCGCCACCGCGCGTGCCGCCGGTGCGCAAGTCGTGGCGGTCGTGGAGCAGGCACCAGCTTTCGAGGTTGCCCGCTTTGGAATTTCTTTATTGGCCGAGCCGGCGAAGTTGCGGCAAGCCGTAACCATGACGCGCGGTTTCGCGGGGGTGCGTTACTGGACCGGCAGCATCGTCCGGCAAGCGCTTGGCAATGGTCGCGTCGAGCGCGTGACCATCCAGCGCGGACGCCGGCAACTGACACTCGCTTGCGACCGTATCGCATGCGGCTATGGCCTGGTGCCGAATACCACGCTTGCGCAAGCACTCGGCTGTGCGATCAACGAAGCAGGGCAGATCGTGGTCGACAGCGAGCAGCGGACTTCAGTCGACGGCGTGCTGGCGGCAGGCGAGTGCACGGGCGTCGGCGGGGCGGAACTGGCGGGTGTGGAAGGCGAGATCGCCGGACTCTGCGCGAGCGGCACCTTGGGCACCTTGGTAAGCGAAGTCGCCACAAACCGCAGCTCGGCCAACCCCGTTGCGCTACATACCCAACGCGCGCGATGGCAGCGTTTCGCAACGCGCGTCGAAACAGCCTTCGCGTTGCAGGCCGCCGCGCGCACGCCACCCGACGATGCGACGCTGCTCTGCCGTTGCGAAGACGTCAGCGTTGGCGAAGTGCGCGCCTGGCCGGATTGGCGCGAAGCCAAGCTGCATACCCGCTGCGGAATGGGTGCATGCCAGGGGCGAATCTGCGGCGCCGCCGCTGGACTGTACTTCGGCTGGCAAGCCGCCGCGCCGCGCCCGCCATTCAGTCCGGCGCAAATCGGCACCTTGATGGGAGCGGGCGCGGAGGCGCCGCCGACCGAATGACCCCGGCATCCACGCGGCTGCCGCATATTGTCGGCAGCCGCGTGGTCCTATAATCGAGCGCAAGCGCGCGCCGGCAACGCACGACCGACACCAAACCGCACCGACCACGGAATCCGCCTGATGAACACGCTGGCTCATCCGCTCGAACCGGACGACGCAACGCTGTCCGGCATGCTGTCGCATTTCACTTTGCTCGAACCGGTATTCGACGCGATGCCGGACGTCGTGTTCTTCGTCAAGGACGCGCACGCGCGCTATGCGCTCGTCAACCGTACGCTGGCTTCGCGCTGCGGCTTCAAGGAAAAGGCCGCGCTGCTCGGCAAGACCGCCGAGGACGTGTTCCCGCGCCGCTTTGGCCGCATCTACACGGCCCAGGACAAAGCGATCATCAACGTCGGCAACCAGATGATCGATCAACTGGAACTGCACCTGTACCCGGGCCGTCAGCCCGGTTGGTGCCTGACCTGCAAGCAGCCGTTGCGCGATCCGGCTGGCAAGGTGGTCGGCCTCGCCGGCATTTCCCGCGATCTGAAAGCCGACGAAAGCAGTCACCCCGCATACAGCCGGCTGGCCGCGGTGGTGCAGTCCATCCAGGAAAACTACGTGCAGCCGTTGAATCTGAAACAGCTTGCTGCGATGGCGGATATGTCGGTGGCGCAACTGGAGCGCTACTTTCACAAAGTGTTTCATCTGACGCCGCGTCAGGTGTTGCTGAAAACGCGGCTGGACGCCGCCACCGCGCTGCTGGTCTCGCACGACAAGGTCACCGACGTCGCCGCGCTCTGCGGCTACACCGACCACAGCGCCTTTACGCGGCAATTCAAGGCGACCGTCGGCATTACGCCGACCGAGTACCGGATGCTGCTGCACGGAACCTCGCGAAGCTGAACTCCGGCACCTATGGTTCGTCGCAAGCATCATTACTATGTCTACGTCGTCGCGCTGGACGATACCGTCTGGAACGAGGCGCGCTTTCGCCGCGCGAATCCGGATTACCGGTTCGACGAGCCTTGCGTGTATGTGGGAATGACGGGACTGGACCCGGATCTGCGATTCGACCGGCACAAAGCCGGCATTCAGGCAAATCGCTATGTGCGCGATTACGGCCTGCGCCTCTTGCCCGAGTTGTATGAAGTGTTCAACCCTATGCCTTACCGCGGCGCACAGGATATGGAAGTGGAGTTGGCGATTGGACTACGCGAGGCGGGGTACGGCGTGTGGCAGGCATAAACCACGCTTGCTACTGTCTTACTTCACACCCAGCCCGCGCAGCACTGCATTGCCTTCAGACGTCAGACGGATTTGCGAAGCACCGGCGTCGCTGGAGACCGTTTCGATCAGGCCCGCTTCGTGGAGCTGCGGAATCTCGGGTTTCGCGGATGCGTCGATCGGCGCGTGCAGCAACAGCAGAAGCGTCGCCAGTTCGTGATGGCTCAGCAGGCGGCGCAAAATCGTGGGCCGCTTCGCTGGCGCCGTCGTTTCGTTCGTGTTGTGATCGGGCTGGTTCATGGAGCGCACCTTGTGCGGGATAGTGTCGGGTGGATCATGCGGATGAAGTCTTAAACGATTCTTAAGACACCATTGTGATGTAACACCGTGACACTATCATTGCGTCGGCACAAGTTACCGATGGTTACACATGGGTTGATTATTACCCGGACTTTCCTCACGGCGCGCAGGTTTTACTCGCCGATTCGATCCACATATTGTTCACATGGCGCTTGCCCGGGTAGAAGCGATAAGTGGTCGCCCCGTTGTCGCTGCGCACCTTGACGATATTCGAATCGCCGAAGTCGAGCATCTGGCCTTGCGGGATACCCGTCGACTTGAACGCGGCATTGTGGCTGGTCGCCACTTGCGTGAGGCAGGCGACCACGTCGTTGACTGAGCGCTGCGTGACGGTGTCGATGACGGGTTCGCCGGCATCCGGATTCTTCTGGAAGTAAGCGCAAGCGCTGAGAAGCACGGGAACTGAAAGGACTACGGCGAACTTCTTCATATCTCTCCTGGCGTTTCATTCGGCCTACGGCGCGCGCGACGCCCGGATGGGCTGAGGGCATGGCGCCGGGCGGCGGATCAGACGGCATTATATCGGCGCGGCTGGTTCGCTTGAGCCGAATGAGCAGGAGGCGTGCCCGATTTCCCTGCGCGCGCGTGGGTTCGCGCGAATTCCCGTGGATCCGCGTGGATTCACGGGAGAGGACGAAAGGTCGGAGGCAGAACGTCGCCCCGAGCCTACGCTGTAGCCGCAGCCGCAGCCGCAGCCGCAGCCGCAGCCGCAGCCGCAGCCGCAGCCGCAGCCGCAGCCACAGCCACAGCCACAGCCACAGCCACAGCCACAGCCACAGCCACAGCCACAGCCACAGCCACAGCCACAGCCACAGCCACAGCCACAGCCACAGCCGTCTTCGGGCGCGAACGACTATTTGCGGCGCTGAGCTTGCGCCGCAAGCCGCACGGCCGCGTTGACCGCGCCGTAGCCGTCGTAGCCGCCGCGCCGTTCGACCACTTCCAGGAAAAAGCGCTGATCCAGCTGCTCGGTGTAAGCGTGGAAGAATTCGCCCCCGCGCTCGTCCCGGTCATACAGGATGTTGTGTGCGCGCAGCGCTTCGAGCGTCTCGTCCGGCAGCGCATAGCGGGCGGCGAGGTCGTCGTAGTAATTGCGCGGGATGCGCAGCACCGGCAGACCGTCGGCGATGAACTCGGGAATCGCACTGAAAATGTCGCTGGTGCCGAACGCCACATGGTTCAGCCCCGAGCCGTGGTAAGTGTGGACGGCTTCGGCCACCGCCGTGTGGTGGTCCACCGACGCGTTCAGGATGATGCGCACCGAACCGTCACGACTGCGCAGCGCGCGGCTGCGCACGAGGCCATATGGATCGGGCACCAGCACGCCCGGCTCGGCCTGGAAGCCGAACGCGGTCCGCAGAAACAGAACCCACGTGTCCAGCGCGGGAGCCGGCACGGACAGGCACACATGGTCGATACGCGTGAGCGGTCCCACTTCGGCCGGACCGTTGATGTCGGTGAGGACGAAATCGGCTTCGAACAGGGTGGGCTGATCCGGCGTTTCGTCGACGAAATAGTTCAGGCTGCCGTCGGGCCCCTGCACGGCGGGCAGCACGCGTTCGTTCGGACCGATTTGCCCCGAGAACGGCGTGTAGCCAAACCCGGCGGCGCGTTCGAATGCCTGATTGGCATCGTCTACCCGAAAGGCCGACGCGCACAGCGACAGGCCGTGCCGCTGGAAGAAGGCGTTGGCGAACGAATCCGGTTCGGCGTTCAGCACGATCGACGCCGCGCCATGCTGAAACAGGCTCACATCTTTCGAACGATGCTGGCCGGCCTGGCGAAAGCGCAGCTTGCCGAGCCAGTCGACGAGATGGGCGCGGGTGGTGTGGTCGACCGCGAATTCGAGAAATTGATAGCCGACGTGGGCAGGCGCGGCAGGCGATCGATAGAGGTCGCCGCGCGGCTGCCGGGCGGCCTCAAGCAGCTTGCGAGTCTGTTCCTCGAGGAATAACAGCGAGCGGTGGCCGTCCGCCGCGGTAATAGCGGTTGGCGCGGCGCGAAAACCGTCGTTGAAGATTTCGAGCGAAAGCGGCCCGCTGTAGCCGGTTTTCACGACCTGCGCGGTGAACCCCGCCAGATCGAAGTCGCCCTGACCCGGAAAGCAGCGGTAATGGCGGCTCCATTCGAGCACGTCCATGGCGAGCTTCGGCGCGTCCGCGATTTGTACGAAGGCAATGCGATCGCCAGGAATATCGGCGATGGCGTCCACCGTATCGTTGAGCGACAGCGTGTGAAAGCTGTCGAGCACCAGCCCGAGATTCGGATGATTCACCGCATTGACGAGCTTCCATGCGTGACGGTACGTCTTCACATGTTTGCCCCATGCAAGCGCTTCATAACCGGCGATTACGCCGGCCGCTTCGGCCGCGCGAGCCAGCGCGCCGAGCTGGTCGGTCATCAGCGAATCGTCGCCGACGGTGTCGGGCGAGACGTTGCTGCACACCAGGATCCGATCCGTACCCAGTTCATGCATCAGGTCGAACTTGCGCTTCGCCCGATCCAGATTGCGCGCGAGCCGTTCCGGGCTGACCCCGTCGAAATCGCGGAACGGCTGAAACAGCATGATTTTCAGCCCAAGGTCCTCGGCGATGCGCCGCACGTCGGCAGGTGAGCCGTCGAAATACAGCAGGTCGTTCTCGAAGATTTCGACGCCTTCGAAGCCCGCCGCCTGAATGGCGGTCAGCTTTTCGACGAGAGTCCCGCTGATCGACACGGTGGCAATCGAACGTTGCATGAACGGCTCCTGCAAAAACAATAAAACAACGGTTGGGACGGTGCCGGACGGCCGCTGTGCCGCGCCCTCATGTCCTGCGGGCCGTCATGTTGCAATGCGAAAAATGGTCTAGCCAGTTACCGGAAAGCCGGTTCTCTCAGGTCGCAAGCACCCACGATACTGCAATTTTCCGACAGTTTATACAAACTAACTAGATGGTACAAATTCGTATAAACCCCGAATGACGGCGGCGGCCAATGCGCGCACACTGCGCTCACGTTGTAGAGCTGCGGCGTGTGCCGTGGCCCGCTTTATGCCTTACTTCGCAGGAGTACCCGTCATGAGTTTTGCATCAGTGCTGGTCCTCAACGGACCGAATCTCAACCTGCTCGGCACGCGTGAGCCGACCATCTACGGCTCGGAAACGCTCGACGACGTAGCCAGACTTTGCCGAGACGCCGGCGAACGGCTCGATCTGTCGATCGACTTCTGCCAATCGAATGCGGAACACCAACTCATTGACTGGCTGCATGCGGCACGTACCAAGGTCGACGGCATCGTCATCAATCCTGCCGCTTATACGCATACCTCGGTGGCGATTGCCGATGCACTCAGCGCGATCGAAAAACCCGTCATCGAAGTGCATATTTCAAACGTGCATCGCCGCGAAGCATTCCGGCATCACTCGTATGTGTCGGCGCTGGCCGAGGCGATCATCGTCGGCTGCGGTACGCAGGGGTACGTGCTCGCACTGGAGCGGATGGCAGTCATCCTGAAGAATCGGGCGGCCAAATGAACACTCAGGTGAACCCACAAGCGAGCGCACAAGCGAATGCTCAGGCAAGCGACAAATCGTTTCTCGTCGGTCTGATCGGATCGGGTATTGGTGGCTCGCTCAGTCCCGCGATGCATGAAGAAGAGGGCAGCAAGCTCGGTCTACACTATGTGTACCGCCGCATCGATCTGGAAGCCTTGCAGTTGGACATCGCGGCGCTTCCCGATCTGCTCACCGCGGCGCAACGCATGGGCTACAACGGCCTGAACATTACCTACCCGTGCAAGCAGGCGGTTATCCCTCTGCTCGACGAACTGTCCGACGACGCGCGCGCGCTCGGCGCGGTCAACACGGTTCTGTTCAAGGACGGCAAACGGATCGGCCATAACACCGATTGGTCCGGTTTCGCCCGTGCGTTTCAGCGCGGTTTGCCGGACGTGTCGCTTGCCCGCGTCGTGCAACTCGGCGCGGGCGGCGCGGGCGCGGCAGTCGCGCATGCCGCGTTGACGATGGGCGCGCAAACGCTCACGTTATTCGATGTGGACGCCGCGCGCGCCGCGTCGCTCGCCGAGGACTTGCAGAAGCGTTTCCCAACGTCCACCGTCAGAGCCGGCAACTCGCGCACGGAGTTGCTGCACGAATCGCTCGCGGCCGCCAACGGTCTGATTCACGCCACGCCCACCGGCATGGCGAAATTGCCGGGCTTGCCGTTGCCGGTCGAATTGCTGCATCGCGATTTGTGGGTGGCGGACATCGTCTATTTCCCGATCCGCACTGCGTTGTTACAGGCGGCGGAAGCGCTTGGCTGCCGCACGCTGAGCGGCGGCGGCATGGCGGTGTATCAGGCGGTCGACGCGATGCGCATCTTTACGGATCTGGAGCCCGATGCCGAGCGCGTGTACACCCACTTCCAGTCCTTGTTGCAACGCCAGGCCAGCAGAAGCAGCACATAAACAAACCATATATGTCCGGTACGTAATCACACCGAGGAGACAGACACACCATGCCGCAACCGCTTCCATCCACGCCCGCCGACGCGGCGCACCAGACGAATGCCGCAACTGGCGCTGTGCGCCGCTCGAAAGCGCGCTACCAGATTCTCTCGTTGCTGGCGATCGGCACGATGATCAACTATCTGGACCGCACGGTGCTCGGCATCGCGGCGCCGCAATTGACGAAGGAGCTCGGCATCAACGCCGCGGTCATGGGGGTGCTGTTCTCCGTGTTCTCGTGGAGCTATGTGGCTTCGCAGATTCCGGGCGGCCTCTTTCTCGACCGCTTCGGCAGCAAGCTCACGTATTTCCTCTCGATGACGTTCTGGTCGCTGTGCACGCTGGCGCAGGGGCTCGTGCACGGCATCGGCGCGTTGTTTGCGCTCCGGCTCGGCCTCGGTGTGTCGGAAGCGCCATGCTTCCCGACCAATAGCCGTGTGGTGGCCACCTGGTTTCCGCAAAGCGAACGGGCGATGGCGACCGGCACCTACACCGTCGGCGAATATATCGGCCTGGCGTTTTTCAGTCCGTTCCTGTTCATGCTGATGGGGGCGTTCGGCTGGCGCTCGCTGTTTTACGTGGTCGGCGCTGTCGGCATTGTGTTCGGCCTCGTCTGGTGGAAGTTCTATCGCGAGCCGCATGAGCATCCGTGGATCAATCAGGCGGAGCTCGACTATATCGAAGCCGGCGGCGGTCTGACCCACGCAAAGAAGGACGCCGCGCCTTCCGGCGCACCCGCTGCGGCAAGAGGAAAGAGCGGCTTCGAATGGCGCACCATCGGCCGCCTGCTCAAGCATCGGCAGTTGGCCGGCATCTGCCTCGGCCAGTTCGCCGGCAACTCGACGCTGGTGTTCTTCCTCACCTGGTTTCCGACGTATCTCGCCACCGAACGCCATATGGGATGGCTGAAGATCGGCTTCTTCGCGATCATGCCGTTCATTGCCGCATCGATCGGCGTGATGTTCGGCGGTATTTTCTCCGACTGGCTGCTGCGGCGCGGCACGTCGGCGAACGTGGCGCGCAAGCTGCCGATCATTGCCGGCCTGCTGCTCGCGTCGACGATCATTCTCGCCAACTATGTCGAGAGCAACGTGGCGGTGATCGCGATTCTATCGGTGGCGTTTTTCGCGCAGGGGATGGCGGCGCTCGGCTGGACGTTGGTGTCGGATATCGCGCCCGAAGGCTTGCTCGGCGTGACGGGCGGCATCTTTAACTTTGCCGCCAACCTGGCCGGGATCATCACGCCGCTGGTGGTGGGTTTCATCGTCGCGGCAACCGGCTCGTTTGTCGGCGCGCTGGTGTTCATCGGCGCGGTCGCGTTGATCGGGGCGCTGTCGTACATCTTTATCGTCGGCGATATCAAGCGGATCGTGCTGGTGGATTGAGCCTCAGGCTCGATCGAGTCGGCTGATGGAATAGACAAGGGGGACGCGGCGAGGCCGCGTCCCCCTTGTTTCGTTTCAGCTGTGCTTCAGTCTTCCTTGCGGACGAAACGCAGCACGGCGTCGACGATCATTGCGCGATGACGCGCGCGCAGGCGCGGGTGCGATGGATCGCGGCCGAACGCCGTACCGAAGGTATGGCGATTGCCGACGCGGTGAAAGCACAGCGAGCTGATCATCAGATGCAGGTCGATGGCGTCGACGTCGCTGCGGAACAGTCCCGCCGCGATACCGCGCGAGAGCAGATCTTCAATCGTATGGATGACGGTGACGTTGCGGCCTTTGAAGCTCTTCACCTGCTCGACGTACTTCGCGCCGTGAATGTTCTCGATCGTCACGAGGCGTACGAAGTCGCGCTGGCGGTCGTGATAGTCGAACGTAAACTCGACCAGCGCACGCATACCCTCGATCGGATCGAGTTCGCTGACGTGCAGATCCTGTTCGAGCGCGCGAATGTCGCCGTACACTTTTTCCAGCACCGCCTGGTACAACCCTTCCTTGCTGCCGAAGTAGTAGTACAGCATGCGCTTGGTGGTGTTCGTGCGCTCCGCGATCGCGTCGACGCGCGCGCCGGTCAATCCCATCGCTGAAAACTCCTGGGTCGCGACGTCGAGAATGTTGCGCTTCGTCTGTTCGGGATCGTACTTGCGCCTGGCGTCGGCGCGCGCAGCGCCGGGCGCGATGCCGTTGGTATCAGGCTCGGCGGCCTTGCTTCCCTTTTTCATTGTGTATTCGAGCGGCAGTGACGGCGCATTCTAGCATGGCGAAATCCGCCTCTCGCGCGGGTCCCGGGCATAAGCGGCGGCGTATTGAGCTGCCGCCGGCGTCGCGCAGTGGCATGACAGTATCGCGGCATTAGGGTGTCGAACGGGGCGAGCGGGGCGAACGTGTCGAGGCTCGCCGGGCCGCGAGCGCGTCGCGTGTCTGCATGGCGGTGTAGGTGAGTTGCGCAGCCGCGAGCCCGAGCGCGCCGTAGGCGGGCGTCAGGCCGAACGTGGCAAACGCATCGGGCACCGGCCGTTCACCGGAAATGGCCGCCGCCAGCAATTCGCCGGACACGGTGGTCGGCGCCATGCCGTGGCCGCCGAAGCCGACCGCGTGCCAGACGCCGTCCGCGCTGCGGCCGATTTGCGGCATCTTGTGCCGCGCGTAGCTCATCAGGCCGCCCCAGGCGTACTCGATACGCACGTCGTGCAACTGCGGATAGACCTTCAGCAGATCGCCCCGCAGCAGGCGCGCGATGCTGTCGGGGTCGCGCTCGCGCACCGAGATGCGGCCACCCCACAGGATGCGGGTGTCGGGCAGCGGGCGGTAATAGTCGAAGGCGAAGCGGGTGTCGTAGACGGCGGCGCGCGTGTCCATCGCCTCTTTCAGGCGCGCGCCGAGCGGCTCGGTGGCCATCACGTAGGTGGCGATCGGCAGCACGGCACGCTCGACCCGTGCATAGACGTTGCGCGCATAGCCGCCGCCGGCCATTACCACGTGACGCGCTTCGAGCACGCCTTGCGGCGTATGCACGACAAAACCGGCGCCGTCACGTTGGGCGCCGCTGCGTGCGAGGCGCACCACCGGCGACTTCTCGTGAATCTGCACGCCCGCCTGGGCTGCGGCGTCAGCGACGCCCAGCACATATTTAAGCGGATGAAAGTGGAACGCGTTGCGCTCGAACAGGCCACCGTGATAACGGCTCGTCTTCAGTTGCGAAGCGAGCGTCGCGGCTGTCAGGGGTTCCCATTCGACGCCGAATGAATCCCGCATCAGGCGCCGCTGCGCATCGAGTCTTGCCGGTTCGTCGAACCAGTTGGCGAGGATCACGCCGGCATCGGTCACGTCGCAATCGATGCGGTAGCGCTGGATACGGCTTCTCATCAGATCGACGGCGTCGGTGGTCAGCGCATAGAGTTCGCGCGCGCGGGCCGGCCCGAGGGTTTTCAGCAGATCCGCGCAATCGAGACTGTAGCCGCCGAATACGAAGCCGCCATTGCGGCCGGAGGCGCCGAAACCCACCTGCTCGGCTTCGAGTACGGCGACGTCGGTGATGCCCCGCTCGGCGAGTCCCAGCGCGGTGGACAAACCCGCGAGGCCGCCGCCCATGATGCAGACGTCGACGCTGCGCCGGCCGGCGAGCGGCGCGTAAGCTGTCGTGCGCCCCGCAGGGCCGGCGACACTGGCTTCATAAAAGCTTTGCATGGAGTCGACAGACGGCTCAGGACACCGGCAGCAGCTTGCCGCTGAACACCACCGGACCGCTCGGCGCATTGTGATCCGGCGAGCCGCCCGGCGCTTCGATCGAGACCGCCAGCGCCGCGTAGCTTTCGGGTTTCTGCCGGCCGGCCGTGACATTGCCGTTGGCGCTATCCGGCAGCACGCCGAGCGACACCGCATGGCCGCTGGCCGGAATACCCCACAGCTCCATCACCCGGCCGGCCGGCAAGTCGACCTTGCCGAGCGGATGCAGCGTCATGGTGTCATGGGTTTCGTCCCACGCCACCAGCATGACCGGATGCGTGTTCTTGTCGTTGAGCACCGCGACATGCGAAACGGCGGCCTCCGGTTGTTGCGCGACGGTGGGCGTCGTGGGGGTGGGTGCGGCGCCCGGCAGCAGCGAGCGCACGGCGACCACGGCGGCGATCACGGCGAAGCCTGTCACGCCGATTGCCCAGCCACGCCAGAACGCGAGGTTTTCGAAGATGCTGCGGGACGGACGCGCGGGCTTCTCGGCCACGGTGCGCGGGCGTGCAGCTTCGCGTGCTAGGTTCAGGTCGAGACGCCGTTCAATGGCTTGCCACACGGTGGCCGGCGGCATGCGCGGCGCGGCGAGTTCGGCCAGCGGCGAGATGCGGCGCAGCCATTCGTCGATGACCTTACGAATCACCGCGTCGTGGTCCGCGTAGTACTGGAAGCGGCGCCGGGCGCCGCCGCGCAGCGTGCCGAGCACATACTCGGCGGCCAGCAGATCGACCAGTTGGGGGTAGCGATGCAGATTCATCACTGACCTCCCAGACACGTTTTCAGCTTGGCAAGGCCACGCCGGATCCAGGATTTGACCGTGCCGAGCGGCACCGTCAGCACGTCGGCGATCTCGCTATGGCTCTGGTCGCGCAGGTAGGCGAGGGCGACCGCCTGACGCTGCGCCGGCTCCAATTGCTGCATGCAGCCGGCCAGCAGGCGTGCCTGCAGGCTGACCGCACTCAGCGCTTCGGGATCCGGATCACCACTCGCCACCAGGTCGTCCAACGCATCGCTCCATTCCGTTTCCTGCGTATTGACTCGCCGCAGGTGATCGAGAGCACGGTTCCGGACGATCGCCGACATCCACGTCATTGGCGCGGACAGTGCCCGGCGGTAGTCGCCGGCAAAGCGCCAGATATTGACGAAGCTGTCCTGCAAGACTTCTTCGGCCCACTCGTGTCTGCTCAATATACGGAGCGCGAGGCCAAACAGTTTCGGGGCGGCGAGATCATATAGCTCGCGCAGTGCCACGGCGTCCTGTTTAGCCACGCGTTCGAGCAACTCGGCGAGGGTTTCCGGCGTCAGTTCTCGAGGATCGGCGGTCATGGAAAGTGGAGTGGTGGGCTTGCGGGCCTATGTTACTCAATTTCCTCCCGATCTTACAGGCGGTTTTTTCTCGACGGGCTGCATCCGCCAGGCCGGCGGCAGCGTATATGGGCGTCCCGGGGACCGGCCGAGCTTATGCGCCCCAGCGCAACACCAGCGGATCGAGCCGTCGCGCGACCTTCAGCAAGCCTGCACGCGTGGCGGGATGCATCGGCGGCAAAGGATGGCGCACCGCGTCCGAGCGGATCACGCCGCCTTCCTTCATCAACGCCTTGCACGACGCGAGGCCGCCCTGGCGGTTTTCGTAGTTGATGAGCGGCAGCCACTGCTGGTAGTGCGCGGCTGCGGCTTCGGTGTCGCCGGCCGCATAGGCGTCGATAATCAAGCGGATGCCGTCCGGATAGCCGCCGCCGGTCATCGAACCGGTTGCGCCCGCATCGAGATCGGCCATCAGCGTGATCGCTTCTTCGCCATCCCATGGGCCCACTACGGCGTCGCCGCCCAATTCGATCAGCTCGCGCAGTTTGTTCGCTGCCTGCGGCACTTCGATCTTGAAGTACGACACGTTCTGAATCTCACGCGCCATGCGCGCGAGGAACGGCGCGGACAACGGCGTGCCGCTGACCGGCGCGTCCTGGATCATGATCGGAATCCCGATTGCATCGGACACCGTGCGATAGAACTCATAGATACCGCGCTCGCCAATGCGGATCGTTGCACCGTGATACGGCGGCATGATCATCACCATCGCGGCGCCCGCGGCCTGCGCGCTGCGGCTGCGTTCGGCGCATAGATGGGAGCTGAAATGCGTGGTCGTGACGATTACCGGCACGCGGCCGGCGACGTGCTCGAGCACCGCGTGCATCAGCGTGTCGCGCTCGTCGTCGGACAGCGCGAACTGCTCGGAGAAGTTCGCCAGAATGCACAGGCCGTTGGAACCCGCGTCGATCATGAAATCGATGCAGCGTTTCTGGCCCTCCAGGTCGAGCCGGCCGGCGTCGTCGAAGATGGTCGGCGCGACGGGGAACACACCGCGCAAAGGAGCGGGATTGGGTGTCTGGGTCATGGCGGTGGATGTCTTGTTGAACTGGTGACGTAGTCAGGCGTGGCGGTTTGAATGTCTCCAGCGCCGACTATACGGCGCCGCACGCGGCGGGTATATTGAATAGTTTCCATCTTGTGATCGCTTTTGCGACTCACCCCGGCAAGTTCCAGACACGCCATGAAAGACACCCTGAACGTTCTTCTGTCGAGACTGCGCATGAAGCAATTGCAATTGCTGATCGCGCTCGACGATCACAAGTCGCTGCACAAAGCGGCCAGTGCGATGTCGATGACGCAATCGGCCGCCAGCAAGGCATTACAGGAACTGGAGTCGATGCTGGCGGCGCCGCTCTTCGAGCGCTCGAAGAGCGGCATGATTCCGAATCAGCTCGGCCACTGCGTGATTCGCTACGCGCGGCTTCTCGCGACGGACCTGAGCGCGCTGTGCCAGGACGTTGCGGAGATCCGGTCGGGGCGTGGCGGCCGGCTCGCGATCGGCGCGATCATGGGCGCGATTCCCGGATGCGTCGTGCCGGCGCTGAACGATTTGCATGCCGGCCAGCCGGGCCTGTCGATCGAAGTGGTGGAAGACACGAGCGCGCGCATGCTGCTGCAACTCGACGAAGGGCGGCTTGACCTGGTGATCGGGCGCGCAGCGGTTGCGGCCGATCCGTCGAAATATCACTATCGACCGCTGGCGGACGAACCCTTATCGGTCGTAGTGGGTTACGGCCACCCGCCGCTGCCCAGGAAGGAAGTGAAACTGCGTGACCTGGCCGGCCACCGCTGGGTCATGTATCCGTCGCACATGCCGTTGCACGCGCTGCTCGAACGGGAGATGGATCTGGCTGGGCTCGATATGCCGGACAACCCGATCTCGACCGCTTCCACTTTCGTGACAGTCGCATTACTGCAAAGCTGTGCCGATCTGGTTTCACTCCTGCCCACCGCGATCGCGACGTTATTCGTGCAGCAGAAAATGTTGCGCTTCGTGCCGGTCAAACTTAAATCGCCTTCGCAGACGTTCGGGATCGTGACGCGCAAGGGCGGCGTGCTGTCGCCGCCGGCTGAGCGACTCATCGAATTATTGCGTGAACAGGCGGTGGGGCAGGTGGCGCAGGTTGAGAGTCAGCCGGTGCAGAAGCAGAAAACCGCCTGATACGGCGTTTTTCCGGATCGCGAAAGACGTCCAATATCTCACGCCCGGCGGCGCTCCGCCATGCCTTGCGGTGGGGTGTTGCGGCGGCGACACTGTCGGGTAAATCCGAACCGATTGCACGCTCATTTTCCGAGCTACACTTGATCGAAGGTGCGCCAGAATCGACAGCACGGCGCACGCTCGGGGAGAGCAGCCATGAATCGGCCACTGGTTCGGTTACCGCTTCGCGCGACAGGCACGACGTCTGTCCGGAAGTGGCTCAAATGGGGGCTGGCGGCGGCGTTTTTGCTCGCGCTGGCTTTGGCGGCCCGCTTTATCCAGGTCGAGATCGAAACGTCCCGGCTGCAGGCGCGCTATCTCTCCGAACTCACGCGCGACGTGGGTTTTTCCGTCGACAACGGTCCAAGCCATTCCATCCGTTTTCCTCAGGCAGACAAAGGTCCGTACGACACGCGTCTCGGCTACGCGCTGCTGCCGTCGTTCCAGCAGCGCTTGCTGCAACGCGGGTTTGAAATCAGCGCGCAGGCGCGCGATTCCGAACGGATGCTGTCGCTGGCGGATGACGGTCTGTTTATTCCCTACGCCGAAAAAGATCAGGCGGGGCTGCAACTCTTCGACGGCACCGGCGCGCCGCTCTTTGGCGCACAGTTTCCGGGCCGCGTATATGACAGCTTCGATTCGATCCCGCCGCTTGTCGTCAATTCGCTGCTTTTTATCGAAGACCGCTACCTGCTCGATCCGGATCAGCCGAACCGCAACCCGGCGATCGACTGGGGGCGCTTTAGCCGCGCGCTAGTCGATCAGGGGGCGCGCGTGTTCAACCGGCATCAGTCGACACCGGGCGGCAGCACGCTTGCGACGCAGATAGAGAAGTTCCGTCACTCGGCGGGCGGCCGTACGGCAACGCCACCGGAGAAATTGCGGCAAATCGCGTCGGCCTCGGTGCGTGCCTACCTGAACGGCCCGCAGACCATGCCCGCGCGTCAGCAGATCGTTGTCCACTATCTCAACTCGGTGCCGCTTGCCGCGCAACCGGGCATAGGCGAAATCAACGGCATTGGCGACGGTTTGGCCGCCTGGTACGGCCGCGACTTCGACGAGGTCAACCGCATCCTGAAAGCGCCGTCGACCGAGGCCAACCTGGCCGGGCAGGGCATCGCGTTTCGCCAGGTACTGTCGCTGATGATCGCGCAGCGTGCGCCGTCGTATTTCCTGCGTCACGGCTATAGCGACCTCGAACATCGGACGGATAGCTATATCCGCCTGCTGGCGAACGGCGGTGTCATCACGCTCGCACTGCGTGATGCCGCGCTGTCCGCGCAGGTGGTGTTGCGTCACGCACCGGACCCGGCGCAGAACACGGACTCATTCGTGTCCCGCAAGGCCGTGACGTCGATGCGTTCGCATCTGCTGGCGGCGCTCGGCATACGGAGTTTCTACGAACTCGACCGGCTCGACTTGCAGGCAACGGGTACGCTCAACAACGCCGTGCAGCAAGCGGTGAGTGATCGTCTCGCTGCCGCCGCGACGCGCGACGGTGCGAAAGCCGCCGGGATTGTCGGCTTTGAAATGCTGCGCGCCTCCGACGATCCGTCGAAGATCGCCTACAGTTTCACGCTATTCGAACGGCGCGGCGGTGCGAACCTCGTGCGGGTGCAAACCGACAGCGTCAACCAGCCATTCGATATCAACTCGGGTGCGCGGCTGAATCTCGGCTCAACCGCGAAAATGCGTACCGTGGTGACGTATTTGCAGATCGTCTCCGACCTGCATGCGCGTTATGCCCCGCTGAGCACGGCGGAGCTCAAGGCGGTGAAACCCGATCCGAACGATCAGCTCACGCGCTGGGCGCTCGACTATCTGATGCATACCCCGGACCGCTCGCTGCAAGCCATGCTCGATGCGGCCGTGGAGCGCAAATACTCGGCAAGTCCGGGCGAAACGTTCTATACGGGCGGCGGGGCACAGACCTTCAACAACTTCGACTCCGACGACAACAGCCGCATTCTCACCGTGCACCGGGCCTTCCAGCATTCGGTGAATCTGGTGTTCGTGCGGTTGATGCGCGATATCGTCCACTATGAGATGGTGCAGACTACGGGGCCGTCGTCGCAATGGCTGGGCGATCCGGCGATCCGCAAGATGTATCTCACGCGTTTCGCGGATCAGGAAAGCCGCGTGTACATGAGTCGCTTCTACACCAAGTACCACGGCAAAACGCCGGATCAGCAACTGGCGCTGCTGCTGCTCGGCGTGCGCAAATCGCCGCCCAAAGTGGCGACGGTCTTGCGCAGTGTGGCGCCGGACGAATCTAACGCGTGGTTCAACGCGAAGATGCGGGCCGCGTTGAAGAACACACCGGCCGCATCCATACTGGACGATGAGGATCTGGGGAACCTCTACGAAAAGTATGCGATCGACCGCTTCAATCTGAACGATCGAGGCTACATTTCGAGTGTGCATCCGCTGGAACTGTGGACCCTCAACTATCTGCGCGCCCATCCCGATGCAACGCTCGATCAGATGGAAAACGCGAGTCGGGACGTGCGCCTGTCGACCTATTCGTGGCTCTTCAAGACCCGCTATCACGCCACCCAGGACCGCCGCATCAAACGCATGGTCGAACTGCGCGCGTACGATGCAATCGGCAAATCGTGGCAGGCGCTCGGCTATCCGTTCGCGACGCTCACGCCGTCCTATGCAGCGGCGATTGGCGCATCCGGCGACCGTCCGGCTGCGCTTGCGCAACTGATTGGCGTGATTGCGAACGACGGCAGCAAGGTGCCGACCGAAACCCTCACGCAACTCGATTTCGCGAAAAACACGCCATACGAAACGCATTTCCAGCGCGCGGCGGTAGCGCCGCAGCAGCAGTTGTCGCCGGAGATTGCCGGGGTGGTCAGAGGGCTGTTGCGTGACGTCGTATTGGGCGGCACGGCGAAGCGTCTCGCCCAGGGGATGACGTTCCCCGACGGCCAGACACTGGAGATTTACGGCAAGACCGGCACCGGCGATCAGCGCTTCAATGTGTGGGCCAAAGGCGCGCGCCTGATCGAGTCGCGCAAGGTGAACCGCAGCGCGACCTTCGTGTTCGTGATGGGAGACCGCTTCTACGGCACATTGACGGCTTGGGTGCACGAACCGTACGCGGCCCGGTACGACTTCACGAGTGCGCTGTCGGTGCAATTGCTGAAGTCGCTTGCGCCGGTGTTGCAACCGTTGCTCGACAATGACAATCCGCCTGCCAGAACCGCGTCGATCACGAAGGTGGCCGTGCAAGCGCAATGAGCGGCACTGTCTAGTAGCCCGCCTGGGTCGCCGGCTTGAGAAAAAGCTCGTGAACGGGGGCGAAATGCGCGTACAGCGGCAGAATCGCGCCCCCCATCGCGCGTGCGTCGGCGCCGATGGTGCCTTCCAGCAGTTGCGGACGCACCATTCCTTCCCATTCAAAGCGATCGAGTACACGCTCGGTCCGGCGGATGACTTCGCGGACCAGTTGACGGTCGAGTTCGCCGTCGATCACGACCGCTTCCAGGTCGAGCAAGGCGGCCGCATTGGTCAGCGCATTGGCGATGGCCGGGCATGCGGTGTCGAGCCACTGCTCGGTCAATCGCCACAGGTCCGGCGACAGCGCGCGATGGTCATGCGCGGCGGCGGGGGGCGCCCCCGTGTCGCTCAACAGCTGTTCCAGAACGAAGCCCGATGCAGCGTGCAATAGTTGCCGCGCGGGTTTGCGCGGGCTGCCGTCCCGCAGCGGTATCGAGCCGACGGCACCCGCATTGTCGTGTGGTCCGGCATGCAAACGGCCATCGATCACCAGTCCGCCGCCGATAAACGTGCCGACGAACAGGTATAGAAAATTGTGAATCCCGCGCCCCTGGCCCATCACGAGTTCGGCCGCGCAGGCGGCAGTGGTGTCTTTGGCGAACTCGACAGGCAGGCCCGTCATGGTCGCGATGCGGCCGCGCAGGTCGATTTCATGCCACTCTTCGAGAGCGTCTGGCGGCGCGCCGAGAAAATCGCGCCAGCCGCCTAGCCACAATGGCGCGGCTACACCCACGCCAACCACTTTGTCCGCCTTCGTGCCGAGCGTCTGAGTTACGCGCGCCAGCCGGCTTTCGAGCGCAGGAAAAAGCGTGCGGGGATCGGGGTAGGCGTAGTCGAAGACATCGCGGCACACCACCTGGCCCGCGAAATCCATCGCCAGCACGTCGAGACTGCGGCGTCCCACCTTGATGCCGATGGTGTACGCGCCGTCGGCACGCAACGCGATCGGTACCGACGGTTGACCGATACGGCCGCGCACCCGCGCCTGCTTCTCGAGCAGCCCATCGTCGATCAGACGGTCGACGATCATCGACACCGTCTGCATCGACAGGCGGGTGAGACGGCCTACATCGGCTTTCGGCAGTGGGCCGTGCAAACGGATCGCCTGCAACACGATTCGCTCGTTGAACTGCCGCATGCCGACCTGATTCGAGCCGACCGTGCGCTCAAGAGGCGAGCGGGAGCTGGTGGTTTCCATCGTCGCGTGCCCCTCAGCGGGATGCAAACATCATGCAATCGCCTTGACGTCCGCTTCCTTCGCGCCCGTCATGATCGCCACCGCCTCCGACATATGGATGTCTTTGGTATTCACGAGCGCCGCGCGCCGGCCGAGCCGCTGAATATGAATGCGGTCCGCGACTTCGAACACGTGCGGCATGTTGTGGCTGATCAGGATCACCGGCAGGCCGCGCTCACGTACGCGGCGGATCAACTCGAGCACCATGTTGCCTTCCTTCACGCCGAGCGCGGCCGTGGGTTCGTCGAGAATCACCACGTGGCGCGCGAACGCCGCGCTGCGCGCGACGGCTACGCCCTGGCGCTGGCCGCCGGACAAGGTTTCAACCGCCTGGCGCATCGAACGGATGCCGATCTGCAGGCCCTTCATGTGCGCGGTGGCTTCTTCGAGCATGCGGCGCTTGTCGATCATCTTGAAGATCGAACCGCGCCAGCCCGGCTTGACGAGCTCACGGGCGAGAAACAGGTTTTCGGCAATGCTCATGGCGGGCGCCACCGCGAGTTCCTGGTACACGGTTTCGATGCCTTGAGCGCGGGCATCCAGCGGACTGCGGAATCTGACCGGCTTGCCGTCGAGCAGGATTTCGCCTTCGTCGGGAACGGTGGCGCCCGATAGCGCCTTGATCAACGACGACTTGCCCGCGCCGTTATCGCCGATCACGGCGAGAATCTCGCCGGGCAGAACTTCGAAATCGCAACCGTCGAGCGCGGTGACGTTGCCATAGCGTTTGACCAGTCCGCGCGCCTGCAGAACGGGCATCGCGGTGGAAGCGGAAGTAGGTGTCGACATGACGGGCTCCTGAATGCTCAACCGCGACGATGGGAAAGTTTATCCGCGGCAACCGCGAGAATCACCAGCATGCCGGTGATCAACACCTGGTACACCGAAGAGACGCCGATCAAGGTCAGACCGTTGCGAAATACGCCCACAATCAGCGCGCCTAACAGTGTGCCGGCAATCGAGCCTCGTCCGCCGAACAGACTCGTGCCGCCCAGCACCACGGCGGTAATGCTGTCGAGATTCTCCGTTTGCCCGGCCTGCGGATCCCCTACGCCGGTGCGCGACACCGACAGCAGCGCGGCGATACCATAGATCGCGCCGGCCAGCGAATACACGGTGAGCAGAATCTTCTGCGACGAGAGGCCCATCAGGCGCGCGGCTTCGGGGTTATTGCCCAGCGCATACAGGTGCCGGCCCGGCACCGTATCGCGCAACACGAACCACGTCGCCAGATACATCAATAGCGTGAGTACCGTGCCGTAGGTCACTTCGGCGGGCCCGAGCTTGAACGTGTTGCCGAGGAACATGATCGCGTCGGGCAGGTTCGAGACGCTCTCCGCGTTCGAATAAATCTGCGTGAGTGCGAAGGCGATGTTCAGCGTACCCAGCGTGACAATGAAGGCGGGTAACTTGATCCGCGTGATCAGCACGCCGTTGAGCGCGCCGAATAGCGTGCTCGCGGCGATACCGCATAGAATCGCGAGAACGGGCGGCACGCCGAGCGTGACCGCGAATTTGGTCATGATGATCGAGCCGAACGCCATTACCATCCCGCACGACAGATCGATGCCGCCTGTCAGCACGATCAGGGTCTGGCCGATTGCGATGACGGCGACCACCATCGTTTGCTGCAGGATCAGCGAAAGGTTCTGGAACGACAGGAACCGGTTGCTCTGCGAAATGAAGAAGCCGCACGCCAACAGAAGCGCGATCAGCGGCCCGATTTCAGCGAGTGACGGCAAGCGTTCGGCGAACGGGCGCGAGTGCCCGGCGGGCGCGGAGGGAGTCGACATGATAGGTGTCCTCAATGCATGAATCTGACGGACTGTGCGACAGGCACAGCCGTCATCCGTCGGCGGCCCGGGAAAGTGGGCCGCCATTCAGTGCCTGTTACTTGTTGCCCCAGCAGTTGTCGAGGCCGAACTTCGTATCCTTGCTGTCCACGCCGGACATCGGCTTGTCGGTGATCAGCGTCACGCCCGTATCCTGATAGCCGGAGACCTTCTTGCCGGTTTTCGCGTATTCGACACCGGCTGTCACGCCGAGCGCGGCCATCTTCAACGGATACTGCTGGGAGGTCGCGGCAATCGCGCCGGCCTTCACATTGCGTACACCTTCGCAGCCGCCGTCGATCGAAACGATCATCACGCTCTTGTCTTTGCCCGCGGCTTTAAGCGCGCGATACGCACCTGCGGCGGCCGGTTCGTTGATCGTGTAGACCACGTTGATGTCCGGCGATTTCTGCAGGCAGTTTTCCATTGCTGTCTGTCCCTTCGCCTGATCGCCGCGGGTGTCCTGGCTGCAGACGATCGACGGATCGCCTTCCTTCACGCCGAAGCCTTCCAGGAAGCCGTTATGGCGCAGTACGCCAACCGATACGCCGGGTGCCAGGTCGAGCGTGGCGATCTTCGCGGGCTTGCCGTTCATCGCGGCTTTCGCGTACTTGCCGATCAGCACGCCTGCTTTGAAGTTGTCGGTGGCGAAGAGGGCGTCCGTGGCATCTTGCGGATCGGTCGGCGTGTCGAGTGCGATCACCATCACGCCGGCGGCGCGCGCTTTCCTGATGCTCGGCACGATCGCCTTGGTGTCGCTAGGCGTGATCAGAATCGCTTTCGCGCCGGCCGTCATCATGTTTTCGATGGCGGTGACCTGGCTCGCGTTGTCGCCGTCGAACTTGCCGGCGGCGGTGAGCAGCTTGGCGCCGTCTTTCGCGGCGGCCGCTTCGGCACCCTGTTTCATCTTCACGAAGAACGGATTGGTGTCCGTCTTGGTGATGAGACCGACGACAGGCTGATCGGCTGCCTGGCTTGCGCTCGCGCACCACACCGCCGATGCAGCGACGCATACCGACACGATTTTCCTGGCGACAGGGTGCCTGCGGGAATTCAGATTCATGGGACGCTCCTCCGGTTATTGGTCACGACGTTATGAACTGCGGGCGGCGGCACGCGCGAACGCTGCGCGCTTGCCGCCTGTTTGCAATCTGCCTGGAACCTGTTTGGAATCTGAAGCGATTCAGTTGCAGCCCGAAGCCGGACGACTAAATCACTTGAGTTGATTTAGTAAAGCAGGCGCGGCGATGCCCGTCAAGAACGCGATCGGCGGGAAGTCGGCGTGCGGAAGCGCCCGCCAGGGCGGCGGGGCATATGGGGCGGGGCTTTTCGGGAATGCTGCAATGCGGGATGGTGCGCCGGGACTTCGGGAAAGTCCTGGCATGCCTGCAAGTCAGTTGAAATACCAGATGGTCTTCGACGACGGACACCGGCTGCCGTCGCGAAGGTAATCGTCGGTGGCGGAGCCGAACGCGATGTGCGCGATGTGCGCGATGTACGCAATGTCCGTCGCGTTCGGCCGCATCACATTCTGATGACATCCATCACGGTCTTCTTGCTGCCCTTGAACTGATAGATCGTGATCGCAGCGTCCCGCAAGTCGCCGTGCGGGTCGAACGCAATGTGGCCGATCACGCCGTCATAGCTTGTGGCGGGCATCGCGGCGAGGATTTTCGAGCGGTCGGTCGAGTTCGCTCGCTGCATCGCGTTATAGATGACGTAGACGGCGTCATACGTGAACGGAGCGTAGGCGTCTATCGGTGTGCTGAAGCGCGCCATGTATCGTTTATCGAAGTCTTGACCCTTCGGCATTTTTGACAAGGCAAGTCCGGCTTCCGAGCATGTCACGTTGTCAATCGCGCTGCCGGCAAGTTGCGTCATGTTTTCCGTGCAGGCGCCGTCGCCACCCAGCATCTTTGCGGTGATGCCGAGGTTTGCCGCCTGTTTCGCCAGCGGCCCGGCCGTTGCGTCCGAGCCGCCGTACATGATTGCGTCGGGTTTCAGACCTTTGATTTTCGTCAGAATGGCCCGGAAGTCGATGGCTTTGTCCGTCGTCGCATCGTGGCTCACAATGACGGCGCCTCGTGCTTTGGCTGCCTTTTCGAATTCTTGCGCGAGACCCTGGCCGTATGCGGTCGAGTCGTCCACGATTGCAATACGCTTTGCGTGCATGGTGTCGACTGCATAGCGAGCCAGAGCCGGCCCTTGCAGTGCGTCGGTCGCGACGACGCGGAAGGTCGTTTTGAAGCCCTGTAGCGTATAGGTGGGATTGGTCGAGCCTTGCGAAATCTGCACGAGGCCGGCCTCGCTGTAGATCTTCGATGCCGGGATCGAAACGCCGGAGTTGATGTCGCCGACCACGGCTACCACGCCATCGTCGACGAGCTTCTGGGCGACTTGCGTACCGGTGCGTGGGTCGGCAGCGTCGTCCTGCGCGTCGAGCTGCAAACGGACCGGCTTGCCGCCGATAACCGGATGCTGGCTGTTGATCTCGTCGACTGCAAGCTTCGCCGCATTTTCGCTGTCCTTGCCCATATGCGCGAGCTGGCCTGTCAACGGAGCGGCATGACCAATCAGGACCACGACCGGCTCCGCGGCGAAGCTCGCGCTGCCCGCACCAAGCAGCAGCGCGGCGGCGCCCGTTTGCAGCATACGATTCAATTGACTGGACGAGGGTGACATGGGCGGCTCCTTGATTTTCGGTTCAATGAGTGTTCGACCGCCAAATTCTTCCGTCCAACGACTTATTTTATTGACCGGCAATAGATAAATCTGATCGCTTCCCAGGGCTTTCCCGATAGGCCGCTCCTTGCGCGCCGAGCCGCGATGATCACAACAAAAAGTTGTTCCGGTCGGCCAGTTTTTGTTGTCACGCGCCTGATTTTGCGGCGCTAAACTCTGTCCATCCACCAAAGCTGTCCGTTTGCACGGCCGCGACACCTGGAACCTGATGATGCGTTCGATGACAGTACAAGGCGCCTGATGAATGTCCGTTTTCTCGAAACGTTTGTGTGGCTCGCCAAGCTGCGCAATTTCCGGCTGACTGCCGAGCGCCTGCACGCGACGCAGGCTGCGATCTCCAGCCGGATATCCGCGCTCGAGCAGGAGTTCGGCGTGCGTCTGTTCGATCGGGGGCCGCGCGATGTCAAGCTGACCCAGGAAGGGACCAAAGCGCTAGCGTTCGCCGAACAGATTCTGAAGCTCACGAACGACATGCTCGCAAGCGTAAGCGACCGCTCGCATGTGAGCGGATTGTTGCGGGTCGGCGTGATGGAGTCCGTCGTGCATACGTGGCTGCCCGAGCTGCTGCGGCAGGTGCGCGACGAATATCCGAACCTGACGATCGAGCTGACGTGCGACACCTCGACGAATCTGTCCGTGCAACTGGTGAATGGCAACGTGGACATCGCTTTTTTGAGCACGATGGTCACCGGCGCTGACGCGGAAAATGTTTCGCTCGGCGCATTGCCAATGCGATGGGTAGCGAGTCCATCGCTGAATCTGTCGGCTGAAGCCCTATCGGAAGCCGAACTGGCGAGTTTCCCGATTGTGAGCTTTGCCCGTCATTCATCGCCGCATGTGTTTGTCGCCGGGCTGTTTGCAGCCGCCGGCGAGCCGCACGTGCAAATCAACTGCGTGTCTTCGGTCGCGGCGATCATAAGGCTCGTACTCGACGGTTTCGGCATCGCGGTTCTGCCCACCGCGTTCGTGACCCGTGAGCTGGACTCCGGGCATCTGCAACTGCTGAAAGTGACGCATCGCGTCCCGGAACTGCCGCTTTTCGCATCTTTCCGGCGAAGTCCGGACAGCTTGCTATGCGAGTCGATCATGCATCTGGCGCAAAAGGTCATGCGAGAGTTCAGCCTCGAGAATGGCCCGGATATCGCGCTCTTTCCAGACACCGACGAAGCGCTGCCGACTCATTGAGTGGCACCCCGTGATGTTTTCTTCGATTATCAAAGGCCCGAACCGAGATGCCGACGACCACGCCTCTGAGCATTCAGGCGCTTACTGCCGACGCTTTCGAACCCTATGGATGGATGCTGGGCAAACCCTTCCCAACGGATAGCGCGGTGCCGTCGTTTGCAAGCCCGTCATCCGATTTCTGGCGCGAGCATCTGTTCGATGCCGGCCTGTCCGGAAATCCTGAAGTTTTGTGGGTCAGATACCGCGATCGCGAAGCCGAGGTGCTGCGGCTCGAGGCACATTGGCTTACGGAGCAGGCCGTGGTGCCGCTCACCGGACCTGTCGTGCAGATTGTCGCGACGAGTACGCCGGATGGGCAGCCGAACCTTGATTCGTTGGCTGCCTTCGAGGTGCCCGTAGGGGAGGGGATCTGCATGCGGCCGGGTTGCTGGCACGCCACGCGCGCCTTGCAGAACGAAGTGACGTGCCTCATGCTGACGCGCCGCTCGACGACGCTCGACCTTGCAATCCATCTGCTCACAGGCGCTCCCGCTGGCGAAAGCGCGATTCGGCAGATCCCGCCGCACCAGCTTGTCGGCGCGCGCGGCCTGAAGCCGGTGCCGATGCGTCAACGAGATGCTGAAGTTCGGTAGACCGGTTCGGAATCCTGCGCTATTTTCAAGCCAGCGGCTGCTCGAAGCAGCCTCGCCGCAGAAATTCAGCCGCGCGCCACCAGCGTTTGACGCCTGGTCTCGAGCTGGGTGACGACACGTTGCAAGACTCGCTCGGCGCGCCCGGGCGTCTGCACGAACTTGCAGCCAATCACGAAACGCCGGTCGCCCTTCGGCGTGGTCATTTGCCGTGGCGCGACGATTTCCAGATCGAGTTGCAGCGTGCCGAAGCTGCCGAGCTGCAGCGTGACATCGCGCAGCACGGTGCCGCTTTCCAGTGAGCCGAAGCGCTCGTCGGCGGTTTTCAGCGCCACGCCGCCCAATGAGAGATCCTGCAGTTCCAGCCGGAACGAACCGCCGTCCGCGCATGGTCCGCTGGCGGTGTAAGGATCCAGCACGGGCGTTTGCACGCGGAAGAATTCGCGGCGTTGAACGTAGTAGAGGAGGGTCGGGAAGGATGCCTCGAAAGCCGGCCGCCCTTCGAACATGACCGGATCAGCGTTCAGCGTCGTGAACTCCGTGCGTATGCCGTCCGGCAAGCTGCGGAAGATCAACTGGCGTGCGGACGCGAGCGCATGGTTGTCCACTTCCACGCTGCCGGCGTCGAAGATGAAGCGTGCATTGCGCGAATCGACGTCGAGCACTTGCGTCACGATCTGGCGACCGTTGAATTCCACCGTCACGAAGTCCTGTCCGCTCATCAGCTTGCGCAGGCAAACCGCGATCTGCAGGGGATGGTGTTGGGCGAAGGGCGAGTCCGCGTCGCTGGTTTGTCCTGCGACGTCGGCGTCCTGCAGAAGGTCGGCAATCATTTGAATATCCCTGCGTGTTATGGCCTTGGCCCGGCCGGTTGGGGGAGCACGGGCGGCATGTGACGCATGCCGGCGCTCGGCCCTTTCCGTACCTGTTTGCAGGGACCGTGCCAACTGCATGGATAGACTGGTTGAAGCGGCGTTTTTCGGCGTGAAGCCGCGTGCCACGGGCGTTTGCGGATTCTGGCTCCGCGCGCGAGGAGGGATGCACGCGAGCTTCGCTACGTAACGTCCGCAGCGCTGTTACGGCCACGTTACGCCGATCGCGACACGCCAGTGGACGCACGCACGACCAGTTTCGGCGCGGAAGAAACCCGCATCGGCACGCTGGCCGCGAGCGGGCGCTCCGCTTGCCCATACGACGATTCGATCAGTTCGCGCAACAGCGAGACCGCGAGATCGGCGACTTCGACGGTCGGCACGGCGACCGTCGTCAACGCGGGCCGCGACTCGCGCGCGAGTTGAATATCGGTAATGCCGATCACGGACAGATCGCGCGGCACGTTCAGGCCGAGATCCGCCGCGGCATGCATTGCGCCGAGCGCCGGCAGATCGTTGGTCGCGAAGATCGCGGTGAGTGTCGGATCGGCTTCCAGCAGCTCGCGCGCCGCGGTGTAGCCGCCCTGGATCGTATCGGGCGCATGCTCGACCCGGCCTTTCGGCACACCGGCTCCCTGCAGCGCATCGACAAACCCGTGATAGCGGGCCGCGTGAATGCCCGACGCTTTGCTGCCGACGATCGCGCCGATCCGCCGATGGCCGAGTTCGAGCAGATGCGTGCCGGCCAATTCACCTGCCAGACGAAAATCGACCGCGACGCACGGCAAACCCGGCGGCTCGTTGGGCCGCTCCCACATGCACAGCACCACGGGCGTACCGCGCGATTCGGTCGTATGCAGGTCCGTGAAATCGAGGTTTGCATTTGTCACGAGCACGCCCTCGGAGAGCGTGCCGGCGATCTGATCGAGGTACGCCCGCCCGATCAGCGGATCTTCGTTGGTATTGCAGATGATCACGAAATGTCCGCTGCTGCGCGCCGCATGCTCGACGGCGAGTGCGAACTCCGGATAGAACGGATTGGCGATGCTCGATACCATCAACGCCAGCGTCGGCGCGCGGCCCTCGGCGAGCGCGCGGGCCGCCAGATGCGGGCGGTAGCCGAGCGCGTCGACCGCTTCCAGCACCCGCTGCCGGGTGCTCGCGCCGACCCTGCCGCGATTGCGCAACACGTTCGATACCGTGGCAGGCGTGACACCGGCACGGCGTGCGACTTCGCTGAGTGTGGGCATGGCGTTCCAATATATGAGATGACTGTCCGACATTTGCATCGCGGCTCAAGGCGCGGCACCATTTGCCGCACAGACAAAACGATATCGGAGACAGGCAAGGCCCACGATCGCATGCGATCGATTTTTTTCGGCCGTGCTGATTAAGCGCTTAATCTTCGATGTCGAGCCGATTAAATCACGGAGTTGATGCAATGGCGAGCATTTCGTTGAGAGGCGTGCAGAAGGCGTATGGCGACGGCGCACTGGTGATTCGCGACGTCGACCTGGAGATCGGCGAGAACGAGTTTTGCGTGTTTCTCGGCCCGTCGGGTTGCGGCAAGTCCACCTTGCTGCGGATGATCGCCGGCCTCGAAGACGTGACCGACGGCGACCTGTCGATCGCCGGGCGCCTCGTCAACGACGTCCCGGCGGCGCAGCGCGGTGTGGCGATGGTGTTTCAGAGCTACGCGCTGTTTCCGCATATGACCGTGTTCGAGAACATGGCCTTCGGCCTCAAGCTTGCCAAAACCCCGAAAGAAGAAATCGACCGCAAAGTGCGGGAAGCCGCGCGGATCCTGCAACTGGAGGCGCTGCTCGAGCGCCGGCCCAAGGCGCTGTCCGGCGGCCAGCGGCAACGCGTGGCGATCGGCCGGGCCATTGTGCGCGAGCCGGGCGTGTTTCTGTTCGACGAGCCGCTCTCCAATCTCGACGCAACGCTGCGTGGCCAGACCCGCATTGAAATCGCGCGGCTGCATAAGCAGTTCGCCAAAGCCAGCGTGGTGTACGTCACGCACGATCAGATCGAGGCCATGACGCTGGCCGACAAGATCGTGCTGCTGCACGCGGGCAAGGACACCGAGCGCTACGGCAGCATCGCGCAGATCGGCGCGCCGCTTGAGCTATATCACCGGCCGAGAAGCCGCTTCGTCGCCGGTTTCATCGGTTCGCCGCGCATGAATTTCCTGCCGGGGAAGGTGGGCTCGGTCGATCCTCAAGGCGTGATCGTCACGCTCGATCACACAGATGAAAACGTGCGCGTGCCGGTCAACGGCGATGGCCTTCATGCATCGCAGGCCGTCACGCTCGGCGTGCGCCCGGAGCACCTGGAATTCCTCGGCGCGGAAGGTTCGGAAAACACGCAGGATGCCGTGCTGGCGCGCACCGTGTCGCTCGTCGAACAACTCGGCGAGCACAGTTATGTCCACCTCGATCAACCCGGTGGCGCCGCGTTGATCGCCAAGGCGCCGGGCGACACCCGCCTCGCGCCGGGAGACCGCGCCGCCTTGCGCGTCCCCAGCCGTGCCTGCCACCTGTTTACCGAAGACGGCTTTGCCGCTGCTTCGCTCGAATCCGTCGAACATTACGCATAGGGGACATTCGGATGCGCCTTGGAGTCTGTTATTACCCGGAACACTGGCCGGAGTCGATGTGGGAAGACGACGCTCGCCGGATGAAAGCACTTGGCATCCAGCAGGTGCGAATCGCCGAATTTGCATGGAGCCGGATGGAGCCGACGCCCGGCGAATATGACTGGGGCTGGCTGGATCGCGCGGTCGACGTACTCGGCGCCGCCGGATTGCAAGTGGTCATGTGCACGCCGACGGCGACGCCGCCCAAGTGGCTGATCGACCGCCATCCGGACATTTTGCCGATTGGCGCCGATGGTCGTCCGCGGGCGTTCGGCTCACGCCGTCACTACGATTTTTCATCGCCTTCGTATTTCACCGCGTCGCAGCGAATCTGCACGGCGGTTGCCGAGCGTTACGGCAAGCATCCGGCCGTTGCGTACTGGCAGACCGATAACGAATTCGGCTGCCATCACACGGTGGTCAGTTATTCGCCGGCGGCAGTGGGGCGCTTTCGCGAGTGGCTCAAGGCGCGCTATCAAACCATCGACGCGCTGAACCGCGCATGGGGCACGGTGTTCTGGAGCATGGAATACCGCAGCTTCGACGAAATCGACGCGCCGGTGGCGACCGTGACCGAAGCGCACCCTTCGCACCGGCTCGATTATCGGCGCTTTGCCTCCGACGAAGTGGCGCGCTACAACCGCATGCAGGTCGAGATCATCCGCGCGCATTCGCCGGGACGGCCGGTCGCGCACAATTTCATGCAGCTCTTTACCGAGTTCGATCACTACAAGGTGGCGGCCGATCTCGATGTGGCGACCTGGGACAGCTATCCGCTCGGCGCGCTGGAAGAGCAGTGGTTTGCGCCGGAGGTGAAGGCGCGCTGGCTGCGCACCGGGCACCCTGACTTCGCGTCGTTCAATCACGACGTGTATCGCGGCATGTCGAAGCTGCCGCTTTGGGTCATGGAGCAGCAGCCCGGTCCGGTGAACTGGGCGCAGTGGAATCCGGCGCCGCTGCCCGGCATGGTGCGGCTGTGGAGTTGGGAGGCATTCGCGCACGGCGCGGGCTGCGTATCGTATTTCCGCTGGCGCCAGGCGCCGTTCGCACAGGAGCAGATGCACGCCGGTCTGAATACGCCTGATAACCGGCTCGATGTTGGCGGCAACGAAGCCGCGCAGGTTGCCGACGAGATTCGCGCGGTGCTCGCCGCGAACGCCGACGCCAATGCCGCGATTCGCTCGAAAGTCGCGCTCGTCTACGACTACGAAGCGAAGTGGCTCTTCGAGATTCATCCGCAGGGAGCGGATTTTCACTATCCGCGCTTCGCATTCGAGTACTACTCGGCATTGCGCGCACTTGGCCTCGACGTCGATATCGTGCCGGTCGATGCGGCGCTCGACGGCTATCGTCTGATCGTCGTGCCGCCGTTGCCGGTCGTGCCGGCCGATTTCGCCGCGCGGCTGGCGAGTTCGGGCGCGCAGGTCGTGCTCGGCCCGCGTACCGGTTCGAAGACGCAGGACCTGCAGATTCCGGCCAATCTGCCGCCGGGCGCGCTTGCCTCGGTGCTGCCGCTGCGCGTGTGGCGCGTCGAATCGATGCGGCCGAATGTGACTGAAGCCGTGCGGCTTGAAGACAGCGGCAACGCGAGCGCGGAAGGCGGCGTGGCGCGCCACTGGCGCGATTTCATCGAAGCCGCAGGCGACAGCGGCAACGATGCAACGGAGGCGCTCGACGTACGTGCCCGTTTCGCCGACGGCCATCCCGCCTACGTGAAAAGCGGCGCGTTCCATTACCTCGCGAGCCTGTTCGACGATGCGCTCACGGTTCGTCTGTTCGCGCGGATTGCGCAGGAGGCCGGCCTCGAGCCGGTTGCGCTCGGCGACAGCGTGCGCTTGAGCCGCCGTGGCGAGTTGACCTACGTGTTGAACTACGGCGACCAGGCGCACACGCTGGCCGATATCGCCGACGACGCATTCGTGATCGGTTCACGCACCGTCGAACCGCAGGGCGTGGCCGTTTATCGATCAGGGAATTGATCTGAAGCGCTGAACGAAGGATTCCATGTAGTAACAACAACGACGCAAAATCACGGAGCAAAGGAGACAGCAACATGGCACTGAAACCTCGCAAGATTCTGCTGGCACTCGCGCTGGCCGCGGCGGCCGCAGGGGCCTCCGTCGTCAACACGGCGCAGGCCGGCACGCTCGCGGTCAACATCGCGTTCAAGGGCGCGAGTCAACGCGCCGTCTGGCAGTCCATCATCGACGACTTCAAGAAAACGCATCCCGGTACCGACGTGAAGGTGTCGTTCATCGACGAAGAAGCGTACAAGGTCCAATTGCCCGGTTGGCTCTCCACCGTCGCGCCCGATATCGTCAACTGGCATGACGGCGAACGGATGGCGTATTACGCGCAGCGCGGCCTGTTCGAGGATCTGAGCAGCGACTGGGTGAAGAACGGCTGGAACGACATGTATGCGTCGACGAAGGAAGCGTCCTCGTATAAGGGCAAGCAGTACGCCGCGCCGACCGTGTACTACTCGTGGGGCATGTTCTATCGCAAGGATCTGTTCCAGAAGGTCGGCATTGCCGGCGAGCCGAAAACGTGGGACCAGTTTCTCGACGACTGCAAGAAACTGAAGGCGGCAGGCATTGCGCCGATTGCCGTGGCAGGCCGCGATTCATGGACGCTGGCGGGCTGGTTCGATTATCTCGATCTGCGCTTGAACGGCAACGCGTTCCATCAGAAGCTGATGGCGGGCGATATCGCGTACACCGATCCGCGCGTGAAGAAGGTCTACACGACGTGGAAGCAACTGATCGACGCCGGCTATTTCATCGACAACTCGCTCTCTTACGATCTGGACGCGGTGCAACCGTTCCTGTTCCAGGGCAAGGCCGCGATGATGCTGATGGGCACGTTCATCACCGGTGGTTTCCCGCCGGGCGTCAAGCCGCAAATGGGTTACTTCCAGTTCCCGATCATCGACGCGAATGTGCCGACCGCCGAAGAGGGGCCGGTCGAATCGCTGAATATTCCGTCGAAGGCGAAGAACAAGGCGGATGCGCGTGCGTTCCTCGCCTTCGTCGAGACGCCGGCTAATGGTGCGAAGCTCGCGGAGGGGCTGGGCTCGTTGTCGGCGAACAGCAAGTCGCCTGAACCCGAGGATCCAATCTCGAAGATCGGCTTCCAGATTCTCGCGAACACGAAGGGCGGCATTGCGCAGTTCTACGATCGCGACATGACGAAGGAAATGGCCGATGAAGGGATGAAGGGAATGCAGCAATTCATTTCCGATCCTTCGAAACTCGACGACATCCTTGCGCAACTGGAACAGACGCGTAAGCGGATCTACAAGAAGTGAGCGGAAGTGGCCCGTTGACGCATAAACGGGCCGCCAACTTAAGCGTCAACTCGCTACGTTCGATCGGGAGAATGATCGTGTCGCACTCCGTCACCCGTCACACTGTTGGCGGTCCTGCAGAACCCGGCGGTCCCGGCTTGCCCGGTGCAGGTATGCCGGCATCGGGCGGTGCTACGCGCGGCGGGCCGCCTCGCGTGGCGCGCCGGCGCCGTCCGTCGCCGACCGCGCGACGGCAGCGCCGCGCCGCTTTTCTGTTTCTCGCGCCGGCCTGCATGATGGTGGCGATCTACGTCGTATGGCCGATCATCTCGACGGTGCGCCTGAGCTTTTTCAACTGGGATGGGATGACCGATCCGTCTTTCGTCGGTCTCGCCAATTACATCGAGTTGTTCCATACGCCGACGTTCTATACGGCGTTGAAGAACAACCTCATCTGGCTGCTGTTGTTCCTGCTTGCACCGCCGATGGGGCTCGCCGTCGCCCTCTATCTGAACCAGGCGGTGGCCGGCATTCGCATCGTCAAATCGCTGTTCTTCGCGCCGTTCGTGTTGTCGGGCGTTGTGGTCGGTTTGATCTTCTCGTGGTTCTACGACCCGACCTTCGGCTTGCTTGCGCTGATCCTCGGGCACGGCGTGCCGGTACTGGGCGATCCGCGCTACGCAACGCTCGGGATTGTGTTCGCGGCGCTGTGGCCACAAACCGCGTACTGCATGATTCTTTATCTGACCGGTTTGACTTCGTTGAACGCCGAACAGATCGAGGCCGCGCGCATGGAGGGGGCGCGTGGCTGGTCGATGCTGTGGCACGTGATCCTGCCGCAATTGCGACCGACCACCTTCATGGCGATCGTCGTCACGGTGATCGGCGCGTTGCGCAGCTTCGATCTGATTTCGGTCATGACCGGCGGCGGACCGTTCGAAAGTTCGACGGTGCTCGCGTACTACATGTACGACCAGGCGATCAAGTACTACCGTATCGGCTATTCCGCAGCGGTGGCCGTGGTGCTGTTCGCGATCATGCTGGTGTACATCGTTTATCACCTGCGCCGCATGCTGCGCACCGAGCAATAAGGAGCCGGTCATGTTTCCGATCCCGATCGACAAATGGAAGCCGTTCACGCGCCGCGCGTACAAACTGACCTTGCCGCTCGCGCTGCTGATCTGGCTGCTGCCGATGATCGCGGTGCTCGTGACCTCGGTGCGTTCCACCGAGGAGCTGAGCGAGGGCAATTACTGGGGCTGGCCGAAGCACTTCGCGATGTTCGATAACTATCGCGAGGCGCTGACGACTTCCCCGATGCTGCATTACTTCTGGAACAGCGTGCTGATTACGGTGCCGGCCGTGGTGGGGTCGATTGCGCTTGCGGCCATGGCGGGCTTCGCGCTGGCCATCTACCGGTTCCGCGGCAACTCCACGCTGTTTGCGACGTTTGTCGCGGGCAACTTCGTGCCGGTTCAGGTGTTGATGATTCCAGTGCGGGACCTGTCGTTGCAGCTCGGTCTGTTCAACACAGTGAGCGCGCTGATTCTGTTCCATGTGTCGTTTCAGACCGGATTTTGCGCGCTGTTTCTGCGCAACTTCATCAAGCAGTTGCCATTCGAACTGGTCGAGGCGGCGCGCATCGAAGGTGCGAACGAATGGACTGTGTTCTTCAAGATCGTGTTGCCGCTGATCCGTCCCGCGCTTGCCGCACTGGCAATTCTCGTATTCACCTTCGTGTGGAATGACTACTTCTGGGCCTTGTGTCTGACGCAAGGTGACGATGCCGCGCCGATTACTGTCGGTGTCGCGGCGCTGAAGGGACAGTGGACCACTGCGTGGAATCTTGTGTCCGCCGGGTCGATTCTCGCCGCGTTGCCCTCTGTCGCGATGTTCTTCGCCATGCAGAAGCATTTCGTGGCCGGCTTGACGTTTGGCGCGACGAAGGGCTGAGCTTCGCTAGTTCACGTTGAAATGCACACGAATGTCCTGCCGGCTTTCGACAGGATGCCCTGCCTGCATCGCCGGAAAAAAACGCCATTTGCGCAACGCTTCAAGAAGGATCTGGTTGAGCCGGGGATTGGGCGTCGGTTTGATGAGCTCCACATCGACCGATCCGTCAGTGTGGATCGCGAAGCGGGCCGTCGCGACGGTTTGATACGCCTGCTCGCGCAAATCGTCGGGGAGTTCCGGCAACGGTTGGGAAATGGAATGCGCCGCGGCGTCGCCAACTGATTTTGCGGACGGTATAGCGGTTGCGCTTTCGTCGGAGGGGGCGGCAGTGCGCGCGGGCGGCTCGGCGGCCGTCTTCGGCTCTTGCATTGCGGGCGTCGACTGAGCCGGCGGTACGTTTTGCACCGGACGCGCCTCCGGCTTCGACGGCACAGGGGGTGGCGTGCGCGAATGCGTCGACGTGTGAGCGCGCGGATCAGCAGCTTGCCGTGGTTTGCCCGCAGCGGGCTGGACGGGCTGAACGGGCGCAGGCGGAGCCACGGAAGGCGTCGCAACTGTAGCTTTCGGCGGATCGAGTTCCATCACCCGCATTTCGAGGGGCTTGTCCTGCACGCGCGCGGCGGGCGACGGACGCAACCAGTGCCCTACCTGAATCAGGAACGCGATCCATACGATTAGCGCGACCAGTACCGCCAGTGCGAACCGTATCGACGGAGAATCGCCTGCGGCGATGGCCACGCGCATCCGCTTATTCACGATGTACGGCGATCAGGAACCGCTCGGCGCCGGCACGGCGTGCGGCCAGCATTGCCTGAACCACCACGCCGTGGCCGGCAGCGTCGTCAGCGGCAATCACGACATTGCCGTCCGGTTGCAACAGCCGTTTCACCATCGGCTCGATCTGATCGAGACGAACTGACTGATGGTTCACAAAGATCGCGTTGCTGCTGTCCACGGAGATCGTAAGCGGTTCATGGGCCGCCATTTGCTGTGCGCGGCCGGCCGGGAGATTGATCTTGACGGCGTCGAGCCGTTGCATCGCGAGCGATGCGAGCATGAAGGTCGCCAGCAGAAAGAACATCACATCGATCATCGGAATGATTTCGATGCGGCCGCGCTTTACCGCGCGCGAACGCTTGAACTTCACGGCAGCGCTCCCGCGGGCGTGTCGGCAAGACGGATTTCGCCGAGCCGTGCATTCGCGAACGACTCGAGTTCGTCCATGAGCCGTTCGAGCCGGCGCGAGAAATAGTTGAATGCAAAGAGCGCAAACAGCGCAACGACCAGGCCGATCGCGGTCGCCACCAACGACTGCGCGACGCCGCCCGTCACGCCGCCGGGATCGACCAGACCATCGCCGCCGAACAGCTGGAACGAATGCATCATGCCGACAATGGTGCCCAGCAGACCCAGCAAAGGCGCTGCTGTCACGATGGTTTCCAGCACCCAGAAACCTTTGCTCATGTCGCGTTCGATCTGCGAGGCCACCGATTGCGCCTTTGCTTCGCGCAGCCACAGCGGCACGGAAGGATCGGGCGCCCACGGCGCGCTCATGCGTCTGAACGCGTTCTGACTGGGCGCGTCCTTTAATGTGCCGGTCCAATCGAGGGCCGAACCGGGCGCGGCGATTTCGTGCGTGACGGTGTGCGCGTTACCCTGCGTGCCCGGCAAGCGGCCAAAGCGCAGAAACACATAAGCCCGCTCGAGCGTAATCGCGACCGCCAGAATAGCGAGTAGCGTCAGCGGATAGATGACCCATCCGCCCACGCGTACCGCTGCCAGAACACTTGCCCAATCTTGCATGTCCTACCTCTTCTTCGCTCTGTATAGCCTGACGGAATCAGAAATTCTTGGTGATGCCGGCGTAGATGGCGAAGTGCGGGCCATACTGCGGCGCGCCCACGCCGATACCCGATCCGTCGCGCAACTCATAGACGCGGTTGAACGCGTTGACGACCATCAGCCGTGCGTCGAACTTCCCGATCAGCGGCTGATTGAAGTGCTGTATCACGCCGAGATTGACCTGCGCATAGAGCGGCAGCTTGTCGGTGTTCGCAAAGCCGCTACGCAATCCGCTTCCCACCAGCCCGTCGAACGTGAAAGTCGTTCTGCCGAGATCGTAGGTCCCGCCGAATGACGCGGTAATGCGCTGGTCGTGATCCAGGTAGACCCAGTGATCGTTGATATAGGCGAGTTCCGCGGGGTCGAAATTGAACTGCGCCGAATCGATCTGGGTTCCCTGTGCGCGGCTCCACGCGAGATTCATGTAAGCCGATACGTTGTTCTGCTTGTAGTTGGCCGTGAACTCGACCCCATACACGCGGCCCTGCCGGTAGTTGAACGGCGTGAAGATGAGCGCGGAACCGAACTGTCCTTCGTCGAGCAGGTTGGTCGACTTCTTGTAGTAAGCGTCGAGTCCGACCGTGACGTTCGAGCCCAGGCGCTGGGTCACGCCGAGATCGAAATAATGGCTGCGTTCCGGTTGTACCTGGCCGTTCTCGCTCGACGGACTCTGATTGGTCGTGCCGTTAAAGCGGCTGATCGTCGAGCCCGACACCAGTTCGAACGCCGGTGGCGTGAAATAGCGCGCGTAGCCGGCATGGAGCGTCGTTGTCGGCGTAAGCGTATAGACGAGGCCGATGCGCGGGCTAAGCTGGCTCGCGCTGACGTACTCGTCCATCTTGTCATAGCGCAGGCCATAGTTCAGCGTGAGCTTGTCGGTGAGTTTCCACTCGTCCTGCACGTAGGCGCTATACAGATAGCCGGTCTTGCTGCTGGAGTCCTGAATATTGAAGGGTTGATCGGATAGCTGGTTGCCGTTGCTGTCCGTCGCGAATACGTTGACACTGTCGTTGAACACCGCGTGTTCTTGCTGGAAGAAGATCCCGGCCCGAACCGTATGCTTGTCGTTCAGCCGCCAGGTCGTGTCTACCTGCGCGCCGTTGGCCGAATTGCTGTGAAAATCCTGCGACGCCACGCCGTTGAAGAGCAGATCGCCAACCGGATCGGGATTGAACTGGGTTCGCGTGTAGCGCGTAAAGAGGGCGACCTGATAGTCGAGCGCGCCGCCATTGGTGCCCTGAAGCGCGACCACGGCAAAGTTGTTCAACTCCGATTGCGTTTCGTTCAACTGGCTTGAGTCGAAGGTGTTGTTGCCGTTGAGCGTGAAGTTGGTGGGCAAGCCCGGCGTGTTCGGAATCTCGAACTGGTTGCTGGTGGTGCCGAACATCACGCTCACGCGCGTGAGCGGGTTGATGATGTACGACATGTAGCCGAACGCATCGCCCTGACGGGTGTGGTCGTGAATCGCGTTGGCACTCGAAGTGGGATTCTCGATCCCGAGGTTGTTCATGCCGACCGAGCCGCTGAAGTAATAGCTGAACGGCCCCTGGCTGCCGAATACATCCGCGCTGGTCTTGATCGTCTGATGGCTGCCGCCGAACACGTCGATGGACCCGCCGTTGCCTGCATCGCCGGACTTCGTGCGGATGTCCACGACGCCTGCGGTGCGGTAGCCGTACTGCGCCGGCAATGCGCCCGTGAGCAGGTTGACCTGGTCGATGATGCGAGTGTCGAGCGACTGGCCGAAACCGCTGATCGGCTCGGGAATGATGATGCCGTTGATGCGGTATTGCAGGTTCGCGTGGTCTCCGCGTACGTGCAATTGACCATAGGAATCGCTTGCCACGCCGGGCGCCTGCAGCAACACCTGGTTCAACGGCGTGTCCTGTCCCGCGGGCAGGGCGTTGATATCGGCCTGGCTGAAGCGGTACACGCTGCTACCGGTTTCCGGCTGCAGCCCATTGCGGGCCCGATCGAGACGTTTTGCATTCACCTGAACGTCGAGTGTGTCGCTTTGAGCGAGTTTGATGCTGACCGCGCCTGGCGCGCCCGCGGTGGTGGTCGCGATGCTGCTGCCGCTAGCGAACCCCGGTGCCGTGACGACAACCGCATAGGTGCCGGGACTCACGTGAGCGATCGCGAAATGGCCGTCCGCGTCCGTTTTTGCTTCGCTGATGGCGGCGCCGCTTGCGGTCTGAATGCTCACCGTGGCGTTCCGGACGGGCTTGCCCGCTGTGTCGGTGACGGCGCCCGTCACCGAAGCGTCGTCGGGCGCCGCATGGACATGAGCGGCGATAGCGAACAGCAGCAAGGCTGCGTGAGAGACGCGCGTGCGGTTTTTCATCTTTGTTTATTCAGGGTTGAGCACTGGATGGATGCGTTTCCGTCTTGTCGACGTTCTTCGGCGACGCCGTTCGACGCGCCAGAATGTTATATCATTACATCGGTAAACGAAAATAACAACTCGACGAAGAGCGTGGCGAGCGCTTTGGGGGCGAGAGAGGGGTGTTTGATGCGCGAGTGGCGGCCCGGATTCGGACCGCCATCGGGTTAGCGCAGGGTGCGCCGCGATGGGGCTTACTTGTGCTGTGCCAGCTCCGGCACCAGCGAATGATGCGCGCCGACGCCCGCTGCCACGCCAGCCGCCGACGCAAACGTCGCGTTGGTCATCTTGTTCGACACGTCGCCCGCCGCATAGACGCCTTCGACCGTCGTCTGCTTCAGGTCGTCGACCCTGATGACGGGCCCAAGCGGCGCGTCATCGAATGCACAGCCGAGTTGTTCCGCGAGCGTGCTGTTTATGTGCGTCCTCGGTGCGACGAACAGCGCGTCGATCGCGACAACGCGTCCATCGGCCAATCTGAGCGCCTCGAGGTGTGGAGCCTGACCGAGCAGTTCGACTACCGGCGAGCGCTCGATGCGAACGTTGCGCGCCGCCAGATGGGCAAGTTGTCCTGCGTCGGGCTCGAAGGTGCCCTGCGTGAAATACGTCGTCGGACCCCAGTCGGGAATGAGGAGCGCCTGGTAAGCCGACAACGGATGATTGCCCAGTACGCCGAGACGCCGGTCCCGAACCTCGTACCCGTGGCAGTACGGGCAATGCAGTGCCGTCCTGCCCCAGCGCTCCTGCAAGCCCGGTATGACGGGCAGTTCGTCTCGCACGCCGGTCGCGAGAATAAGCCGGGAAGCCGATTCAATGCGGCCGTCCGAAAGCGCGACGCTGAAGGCGTTGTCAGTCCGTTGCGCGGTGACAGCCTCGCCTTTGACCCACTGAACCGTTGGGTAGGCCGCAAGCTGCGACGCAGCTTCGCGAATGATCTCCGCGGGCGGTTTGCCATCCTGGCCGAAGAAGCCGTGAGCGTGCGAGGCAAAACGGTTGCGCGGCAAGCCGGTGTCGATGACAAGCACGTTCCTTCTGGCGCGCGCAAGCTGCATGGCGGCCGACAGGCCCGCGAAACTCCCGCCCACAACGATCACATCATGCTGGGTATGCATATCCTTTCTCCTGGTTTGTGCCGACGTCCACACCGATGGGCCATGGTCAAAATGACGCCAACCGCTTCATGAAACATCACGAGTTGCATGATAGGGCGATGCTATACTTAACGCAACTTCGAATGTTGCGTGAGTGGGTTCGTCCGCCATGCTTCCTGAACCTGAGGCGATGAATGAGAACGGATAGCCGCCTGTCGCGAATGCTGCATGCCCTGATTCACATGGACCGGCATGATGGCCCGCTGACGTCTGAAACGATCGCGCAGATGCTGGGCACGAACCCCGTCGTCGTGCGGCGCATGCTGGCCGGCCTAAGGGATCAGGGTTACGTGCAGTCCGAGAAAGGGCACGGCGGCGGTTGGATCGTGTCGAAAAATCTTGATGAACTGACGTTGCTGGACGTCTACCGGGCCGTCGGGGAGCCGCCGATTTTTTCCGAACTGTTCACGGAAGATCATCCGGAATGTCTCGTCGAGCAAGCCGTCAACGTCCGTCTGTCAGAGACGGTTCGAGAGGCAGAAGCTGCGTTGCTTGCGCGGTTCGGCGCAATTACAGTCGGGATGCTGGTACGCGATTTCGACGAACGGTTTGCACGCAGCCAGCAGCCGGATTCGACGCGCCGGCCGGCGCGCCGGCCTAACGAAAAATCTCGGCAATGAGGTTAGCCACGGTCCGGATGCGCTCGCTATCGCGCAGGGCGGGATGCAGCACCATCCACACGTCCTGGTCGAGCGCCTTGATGTGCTTCTCGACGCAGACCAGGTCGCTCGTGGTGTCGCCCGCGAGTTGAGCCAGCACGCCGAGCCCGGAGCCCCCCAGCACGCCGTCGAATACGCCCATGCCATAGCTGCTGCGCAGCGAGGGTGCCGGCGCGCCGGGCAGGCTCTTCAACCATTGCGTGGCAGGGTGATCGGGCTGCCGGTCGTCATAACCGACGAACGACAGCTTGTCCCATTCCTTGCGCACGATCGCCGCCTTGTGGCGCAGATAGTAGTCGCGCGAACCGTAGAGCCCAAAACGGATCCTGCCGATGCGCCGGACATACAGATCGCCCTCGTCGGGGCATTCAGACCACAGCGCGATGTCCGCTTCGCGGCGGGCAAGGCTATATGGCCGCCTTGAAGTCAGCACTTCGATGGCGAGGCCGGGCAGCCGGTCCTGGAATGAACCGAGTAGCTTAAGCAAAATGTAAGAAGGCCATTCGACGGCATTGATCCGCACCGTGCCGTGAGCGGCTGCGCCCCCGGTCACGTCCGCGGCGCGCTCGATCTGGTGGGCGAGATCCTCCATCTGCTCGGCCCAGGCCAGCACCCGCGCGCCGAAGGCCGTGACCGTGCAGCCCGACGGGACCCGGTCGATGAGCGGCTCGCCCAGCCGCCGTTCAAGCTCGGTCAGGCGGCGCGACAGGGTCGGCGCGCTCAGGTCGCATGCGGCGGCCGCCGCTCGCATGGTTCCGCCGCGCGCGATCTCCACCAGAATCCGCAGGTCGTCCCAGTCTATGTGTTCCATTTTTGTAACGCTAAGTTTTAAAATTGGGCATAGCATAACGTGGATCGCGAGGATAGCATTGGACCTGGCCGTACTCGTCCCAGCATCTGGCAAGGAACCCAAGGGTTTCACCGGGGGTGGCGGCAAGTGTGGCGAACCTGCCCATCACGCGACTCAACGGCTATCAGTACGTAGACCGAACGAGCAAAAAGGAGACATTAATGATTCGTCATTTCCAACCGGCGCGGCGTCGCGCTATCGTAGCCAGCGCGGCTTTCCTCGCCGTATCGATTCTGCCGATGCCCGCAGCGTTCGCCCAGACTGCCCACAAGCCGAAAGTCGCTCTGGTGATGAAGTCGCTGGCGAACGAGTTTTTCCTGACAATGGAAACCGGCGCGAAGAACTATCAGAAGCAGAATCCCACGAAATTCGATCTCGTCACGAACGGCATCAAGGACGAGACGGATACGGCTAACCAGATTCGCATCGTCGAGCAGATGATCGTCTCGAAGGTCGACGCACTCGTGATCGCCCCGGCCGACTCCAAGGCGCTGGTGCCGGTGCTCAAGAAAGCGGTCGACGCCGGCATTATCGTGGTCAACATCGATAACCAGCTGGATCCGGCCGTGCTCAAGTCGAAGGACCTGAACATACCGTTCGTCGGCCCCGATAACGCGAAGGGCGCGCAGAAGGTGGGCGACTATCTGGCCAAGCACCTCAAGTCGGGCGACAACGTGGCCATCATTGAAGGCGTGTCGACCACCACCAACGCGCAGCAGCGCACAGCCGGCTTCAAGCAGGCCATGGCAACGGGCGGCATGAAGGTCGTCTCGCTGCAATCGGGCGAGTGGGAAATCGACAAGGGCAACGCGGTCGCGAGCCAGATTCTCAATGCCAATCCGGACGTCAAGGCGCTGCTGTGCGGCAATGACAACATGGCAATCGGCGCGGTCTCGGCGGTGCGCGCGGCAGGCAAGGCCGGCAAGGTGCAGGTGGTGGGCTACGACGACATCGACGCGATCAAGCCGATGCTCGCCGACGGCCGCGTGCTCGCCACCGCCAATCAGTACGCCGCCAAGCAGGCCGTATTCGGTATCGATACGGCGCTCAAGGCGCTCGCCGAGCACAAGAAGCAGTCGGAATTGTCGGGCGTCGTTGAAACGCCTGTCGATCTGGTCACCAAGTAAGACTGGCACAGCGCGTGGCCCGGCCCGTATGAATGGCGGGCCACGCCGCCTGATCTTCGTCCCCGCTTTATCGATCTGATGTCTACTCCCATCCCAGCCTCGACCGAAATCCCGCCCGTGCTGAGCGTGCAAGGCATAGGCAAGACCTATGCCGGACCCGTGCTCGCCGATATCTCGCTGGAACTGCACGCCGGCGAGGTGCTGGCGCTGACCGGCGAGAACGGCGCGGGCAAGAGCACCTTGTCCAAGATCGTCGGCGGTCTCGTCACGCCGACCACTGGCTCGATGACGCTGGGCGGCGCGGCTTACGCACCGGCCAGCCGCAAGGACGCCGAGGCGCTCGGCGTGCGCATGGTCATGCAGGAGTTGAACCTGCTGCCGACTCTCTCGGTGGCGGAGAACCTGTTTCTGAACCGCTTGCCGCAGCGCGGCATATTCGGCCGGATCGACCGTACGAAGCTGCGCGAAGACGCCCGGCACGCGATGGCGCAAGTCGGGCTCGACGCGATCCACCCCGACACGCTGGTGGGCACGCTGGGCATCGGGCATCAGCAGATGGTCGAAATCGCGCGCAATCTGATCGGCGATTGCCGCGTGCTGATTCTCGACGAACCCACCGCGATGCTGACCGCCCGCGAAGTCGACCTGCTGTTCGAGCAGGTCGAGCGGCTCAAGGCGCGCGGCGTGGCGCTGGTATACATCTCGCACAGGCTGGAAGAGTTGCGGCGGATCGCGCGCCGCGCCGCGGTGCTTCGCGACGGGCGGCTCGTCCATGTCGACGAAATGGCCAATCTGTCGGCCGACCGCCTGGTCACGCTGATGGTGGGGCGCGATATCGGCGAGCGGATCGATCTGGGCGAGCGGCGCATTGGCGGCGTGGCGCTCAAGGTCACGGGCATGACCCGCGAACCGGCCGTGCGCGATGTGTCCTTTGAGGTGAAGGCGGGCGAGATTTTCGGCATCAGCGGTCTGATCGGCGCGGGCCGCACGGAACTGATGCGGCTCATCTACGGGGCCGACCGCGCGGATGCAGGCATGGTGTCGATCGCCCATGGCGGCGGTCCGCTCGAACCCGTGAAAGTTGCGTCGCCGGCGGACGCCGTGAAGAACGGCATCGCACTGATTACCGAGGATCGCAAGGGCGAGGGCCTGCTGCTGACGCAGCCCATTGCCGCCAATATCTCGCTCGGGCATCTGCGCGCGGTGTCGAAGCACGGCGTGGTGGACGGCCGTCGCGAGGCGGCGTTGGCGCGCGAACAGATCGACGCGATGAGCATCCGCAGCACGGGGCCGTCGCAACCGGTATCCGAACTCTCGGGCGGCAATCAGCAGAAGGTGGTGATCGGCCGCTGGCTCGCGCGTGATTGCCAGGTATTGCTGTTCGACGAGCCCACTCGCGGCATCGACGTCGGCGCCAAGTTCGATATCTATGCGTTGATGGGCGCGCTGGCGCGCGAAGGCCGCGCGCTGGTGGTGGTGTCGAGCGATCTGCGCGAGTTGATGTCGATTTGCGACCGGATCGGGGTGATGTCGGCAGGGCGCATGACCGGCCTGTTCGAGCGCGGCAGCTGGACCCAGGACTCGCTGCTGGCTGCGGCGTTCGCAGGCTACACGAATCGTGACGCGCTGCTGCACGATCCGATCGAACCCGACGCACGGGCGCCCGGCACCCCGGCGTCCGACGAAAAATCTGTGGAGTATTGAAGCATGACCGCACCAACCAGCCTGCCTACCGTGCAGAACGAACCGCCCAAAGACGCGAAGCCGATCGGCACGCGGCTGGGATTCTCGAACTACCTCGGCCTGCTCGGCGCCTTGCTCGGGATGATCGTCCTGTTCTCGCTGCTGAGCTCGCATTTCCTCAGCTACGACACCTTCAGCACGATCGCGAATCAGATTCCCGATCTGGTCGTGATGTCGGTCGGCATGACCTTCGTGCTGATCATCGCCGGGATCGACCTGTCGGTTGGCTCCGTGCTGGCGCTCGGCGCGGCGCTCACGAGCGTCGCAGCGCTGCAGTGGCACTGGCCGGCGTTGCCCGCCGCGTTGCTCGGCATGGCGGGCGCGGCCTTGACGGGCTGCGTGACCGGGGCAATCACCGTGGCCTGGCGGATCCCTTCGTTCATCGTGTCGCTCGGCGTGCTCGAGGCGGCCCGCGGTCTCGCGTATCAGATGACCAACTCCCGCACGGCCTACATCGGCGACGCGTTCGACTTCCTGTCCAATCCGATTGCGTTCGGCATTTCTCCCGCGTTCCTGATTGCGATCGTCGTGATGATCGTGGCGCAATGGGTGCTGACCCGCACGGTGTTCGGCCGCTATCTGGTGGGCATTGGCACGAACGAGGAAGCCGTTCGTCTTGCGGGCGTCAATCCGCGGCCCTACAAGATTGCCGTATTTGCGCTGATGGGACTGCTGTCGGGTCTCGCGGCGCTGTTCCAGATTTCGCGGCTCGAGGCCGCGGACCCGAACGCCGGCTCGGGCATCGAGCTGCAGGTGATCGCGGCCGTGGTGATCGGCGGAACGAGTTTGATGGGCGGCCGCGGCTCGGTGATCAGCACCTTCTTTGGCGTGTTGATCATCTCGGTACTGGCCGCGGGTCTCGCCCAGATCGGCGCGACCGAGCCGACCAAACGCATTATCACGGGGGCCGTCATTGTGGTGGCTGTCGTGCTGGATACCTATAGAAGCCGGCGTCGCGCCGCATAATTGATCATTGGCGACCACGCATGGCGGGTCGGCGGGAGAGTGAAAGTGTCGAAAGAAGTGAAGCAGGGCCGCGTGCTCGTGGTGGGCAGCATCAATACCGATCTGGTCGCCCGTGCCCCGCATTTGCCGCGGCCGGGCGAGACGATCGGCGGACATGAGTTCTCGCAGGTTGCCGGCGGCAAGGGCGGCAACCAGGCGGTGGCGGCGGCCCGCATCGGCGCGCGCGTGGCGATGATCGGGCGGGTGGGGCAGGATGCGAACGGCGCGCAGCGGGTCCAGGATCTGGAAGCGGAGGGCATCGACTGCGCGGGTATCGAAGTCGACTCCGCGCAGCCTACCGGCGTGGCGATGGTAACGGTCTCGGACGACGGGCAAAACACGATCGTGGTGGTTGCGGGCAGTAACGGCGAACTCACCCCTGAGAGCGTTGCGCGTCAGGAAGCGGCGATCAAGGCCAGCGACGTCGTGGTGTGCCAGCTGGAAACGCCGTGGGATTCCGTCCACGCAGCACTTGCGCTGGGCCGGCGGCTGGGCAAGATCACCGTGCTGAACCCGGCGCCGGCAACCGGCCCGCTGCCCGCGGAATGGCTGCCGCTGGTCGACTACCTCGTGCCGAACGAGGTCGAAGCGGGGATACTCGCCGGCCTGCCGGTCGAATCGCAAAGCGGCGCGCGCCGGGCGGCGCTGGAATTGCAACGCGGCGGCGCCCGCAATGTGATCGTCACGCTCGGCTCGCAAGGCGCCTACCTGTTGCCTGAGGGCGGCGAAGGCACGCATTTCCCGGCGCCGCAGGTGCGGGCGGTCGACACGACCGCGGCCGGCGATACTTTTATCGGTGTCTTTGCCGCGCAACTCGCCGCGCGGCAGCCGCTGGAAAGCGCGATCAGCCTCGCGCAACGCGCGGCTTCGATTTCCGTCACGCGAGCCGGCGCGCAGCCTTCGATTCCGACTCGCGCGGAAGTCGACGGCGCAGTGTGAGGCGCATGCCTGTTGTGACATGACGCAGTTCGACCTGCACCTCTGGGTAGCTTGACGTTGAATGACCGGCACCATCTCCGGATGGTGTTCCCTTGGTTTAATCGCGATCTCTACTGGAATCAATGGACGAAACATGAAACCACAATATATAGGCATCCTGATGATGTCGCTGATTCTTGCCGCATGCGGCGGCAACGTGACGGCGACCGATCCACTCGCCAACGCGCCGAAGGTCATCATCGACTCGGACTTCAACACGATGGGCGACGACGGCCAGTTGTTCGCCATGACCACGCAGTTGATGGGGCAGGGCAAGGTCAACCTGCTCGGGTTGACTGTCGTGACCGGCAACGACTGGTTGCTCCAGGAAGAAGCGGATGCGCTGAAGGCTGTGGAGCGCATGGGCGTGCAGAACGTGGTGGGCGTCTACGGCGGCGCGGATTATCCCTTGCAATACGACGTGGCGAGCATTCGGGCGCAGCAGGCCGCCAATCCACAAGGCTATTTCGGCGCGTGGATGCGGCCTGAACCGACCCAGCAGTCACAGCTTGTTGCGCCGCCCGATGGTTTCGCGGTGTCGACGAAACTGCAGGCTCAAAGCGCCGCGGACTTCATGATCCAGACCATCAAGCGCTATCCGAATCAGGTCACCATTCTTGAGGTGGGGCCGCCCACCAATCTCGCCACGGCGATCATGAAGGCACCGGAGATCGTGCCGCTGATCAAGCAGATCGTGTACATGGGCGGGGCGATGGCGGTGCCGGGCAATGCGAACGCCGTGGGTGAACTGAACTGGTGGTTCGATCCGCTTGCCGTGCGCACGGTGCTTCAAACGACGATTCCGCAGGCCGTCATTCCGCTCGATGTTACGGATACGGTGCCGCTTACGCAGAGCATCTTCGATCAGATCGTCAACAACCCGAACAAGCAGACAGCGGTGACACGAGCGTACGGCATTGTGAATGCCGGTTCGTTCGGCGAGAACACCCATCTGTTCGATACGCTGACGATCGCGTATTTCATGGATCCGACCTATGCCACGCAGACGAAAAGCGCTTACCTGGATATCGATACCACGAGCGGCGAGGATCAGGGGCATGTGATGGTCTACCCCGACCAGCCCGCGCCGGGGGCGTCGCCGAACAAGATCACCTATGTCACGCAGTTCGACAACAACCGGTTTTTCAGCCTTTACGTCGACTTGCTAACGCGTTCGGTGCCGATCACGCTGCCTTGATGGCGCGAGAGGCCGGATGGGGTTGTCCGACATCGTGCAGGCAAAAAAAGTTAGACTTTTCCGCACCCGGTGTCGATTTTGACGGTCCTGCTTCGTCGTCTCAGTGGTGGCACGCGGTTTTCCTCCGCATTTTGTCCATCCTGACAGGAGATTTGCCATGACGATTCAAAAGATCACCCCTTTCCTTTGGTACTCCACGCAAGCTGAAGAGGCCGCGGCGTTCTATACGAAGATTTTTCCGGACTCGCGCGTCGTCCGGGTGACGGCGGTGCCGAGTGCCGGTTCGACAAAGGTCGTCGAGTTTGTTCTCTTTGGGCAGCCCTTCATCGCGATGAACGCCTCGGGACCCGACTCGTTCAACCACGCGATCTCGCTGATGGTGAGCTGTGACGATCAGGCGGAACTCGACCGGTACTGGAATGCCTTTATCGAAGATGGCGGCTCGCCTGAGGCCTGTGGCTGGCTGAAGGACCGCTTCGGTGTCTCCTGGCAGCTCACCCCAACCGAGCAGATCAGCATGATCGCCGATCCCGATCCGGTCAAGGCCACCCGCGTTGCCGAAGCCATGATGAAAATGGTGAAGCTGGACGTCGAGGCGCTGAAAGCCGCCTATCTGGGCACGGCGAAATAACGGAAAATTCTGCTGCGGTTTCACCTTGCGCGTCACTGGCGGCGCGAAGGGCGAAACGCGACGGTAGCCGGGGGCTGCAGCGCATGCCCAGCCTGATCGCGCACCGACCGCCGCTGCTTCACCAAACGTTTGCGCCGTTGCAGCTATTCGACTGACGATTTGTCAGGTTAAAGATTTGCGTTTTGCATGTCGTTATCCTGTCAAACAAGTCAGGGCCATCGGCCATACCCGCGCCTCACGAGAGCGCGGGATGGCCGAGGCAATAGCTCTCCGGGGGAACATCTTGAATCACCAACGATCGCCATGGCCGCGCACAGCGGCGCCAGGTGAGGTCATTTATGCTGAAGGCTTCGCGGGCGACGCCGTCATCTACGTGATCGCAGACGGCAAAGTCGAAATTTCCACGCAATGCGATGACAAGAAGGTCATCCTCGCCACGCTCGGCAAGGGCGAGTTCTTTGGCGAGGCGTCCTTGCTGCCCGCCGAACCGCGCGCGCATACCGCGAGAGCCATCAGCTTCTGTCAATTGACCGTGATCGCGGCGGGCGTCGTCGAAGAAGAGCTCGAACGCGTATCGCCGCTGTTGCGCCATATCGTGCGCACCATGATTCGACGCGTGAAGAAGAAGGACGATGTTCTCGCCACCAATACGCATGCCGATTTTCTTCCGGGCGTGCTCTCGTACGCGCACGTCCTCTCGTTGATGGCGGGCATCGACAACACGGACCGCGTGGATGGACGCGCGCGCCGCGCTCAAGGAGAGGAGTGTTCGGTGCCGCTGCCGGAAGTCATCAAGAAGTGCCATGCGATTGCCGGCCATTCGCGTCCGCATGTGATGGCCATGCTCAAGCGTATGGAAAAACTCAATCTGGTGACGCTCGAACCGGGCCGCTCCGATCGCCTGAGCACGCTGTCGGCGCGCTATTCCGCGCAGGACGGCGCGGCCGGGCGGCAGCTCGTCACCTTCGATCCGGTGCGGATCACGGAACGGGCCCAGCAGGTGGCGGACCACGATCTCGACGTGTCCATCAACAGCGAGCTGGAGCTGATCGAGCTGGCCGACCTCGAAGCCCTGATCGGCGTCGAGAAGAACCTGATTCTCAACAAGCTCGCGCATGCGGAAATTGCCGAAGACGTCTTCGCGTTTCGCAAGACGCGGGTCCTGAACTACGTCGAGGAAAAGGGCATTACGTATTTTTCCCGGCGCAATCCGCGGGGCACGAGCGAGCTGAAGACGTTGGCCGACCTGGAACTGGTCGACCAGCGCACGCTGTTCGAAGCCGTGAGTGCGTTCGACACCTATGACCTCGCGAAATTGCTCGCCGCGGTAACCGGCGAGCCGATCTGCGAGCGCCTCTTTTCGGTGATGACCGAGGCGCGCAAGAAGGAGGTGTCGTGGGTCATGCGCCGCGAAATCAAGATCGATCCGCTCGAGATTGCCGAGATCGAGGAGCGCTTCATCGAGACCGTGCGCGCGCTCAAGTTCTCGGCTGCCGCCGCAGCGCCGCTTGCCAACGTGGGTGCCTGACGCCTTTGCCTGCCGGCCGGACGGCCTGGTGCTTTGCAGGATTGCTGCCCGGATGACCGGGCAGCCGTTCGAGAGGATGTATGGATCTTTTGACGCTATTTGGCGCCTTGTTTGGCGTAACGGCCATCGTGGCCGGCTTTTCGCTCGAGGGTGGGCATTTCACTTCGCTGTTTCAGACGGAGGCGTTCGTTATCGTCCTGGGCGGCACGCTCGGCGCGGTGATGATCCAGAACACCTGGGCCAGGTTTTACGACGGCATCAAGCAACTGCGGTTCGCCTTTGTGAAGGCGCGCCAGGTCGACCGGGACAGCCTCGCGGTCCTGCTCGAGTGGGGCGATCAGGCGAAGCTGAACGGCATGCTTGTGTTCGAGTCGCTCGAGGTGAACGAGGCCGGCGGCTTCAATCCGTTTGCCAAACGCGGTCTGGAGCTTCTGGCCAACGGCGTGTCGACCGCCGTACTCGAAGACGCGTTGCAACGCGAGCTGGACGCCTATGAGCGCAACCACATGGCGGCCGCGCGCATCTGGCAGCAGGCGGGCGGCTACGCGCCGACGTTCGGCATTCTGGGGGCGGTGCTCGGCCTGATTCAGGTCACCGGCCACATGCTCGAACCGGCGCAACTCGGCGAGGGGATTGCCGTCGCGTTCGTGGCCACCCTGTACGGCCTCGCGTTGGCGAATCTGGTGTTCCTGCCGTTGTACGGCAAGATCCGGGCGCAGGTGGACAGCGAGTTGCGCTTCCGGCGCTTGTACCTCGACGGCCTGCTCGCAATTTCACGCAAGGAGTCGCCTCATACGATCGAAACCCGGCTGGCGGGCGACATCCGGGAACGGTCGGCCGAGTTGCTGGGTTGAGCGCATTCGACCGCGCTCGCGAAGCCGGCCGTGACCAGCCGGCACCGGCGAGCCGCGCACCTGATTAAACGCATTCGGAAACAGACGTTCCTGGCATGAACACCTCTTCGGGTAACAAGCGCCTTGCGGCGGACAAAACCGGCTATCGGCACGCTGACGGGAATGGCGACGCAGACGATGAAGCGCAGTCCGGGCGCTGGCTGATTTCCTATGCGGACCTCATCACCACGCTGATGGTGTTGTTCCTGGCGCTGTATGCGTTGCAGTTGGCAAAGAACCGCGAGCTTGAAGTAAAGATGCTGGCGCAGCGTGCGGTGAAAACGGCAACGGCCGCTCAAGCGGTTCAGGCTCCGCCCGCGGTGCCCGACGCGGCAAGACGGCAACTGCTTGCCTTGCTTGCGCCGCTTCAGGATAACCGGCAGATTACGATTTCGAACGCTTCGCAGGGCGTGGAGATCGCGATCAACGCGAAGGTGCTCTTCAACTCCGGCGACGCGCATCTGTTGCCGGAATCGTTCGGCGTCTTGAACCAGATCGCCGGGGTTCTGCGCGAGCGAGCGAAGAACAACATCCTCGTCGAAGGGCACACGGACAGCGTGCCGATCTCGAGCGCGAAGTACGAGTCGAACTGGGAGCTGTCGTCGGCGCGGGCCGGCGCCGTTGTGCGATTTTTTGCGGGCCGGGGCATCGAGCCGCACAGAATGGCGGCGATCGGCAGGGCGGACAATTTTCCGCTGATCATCGGCGACGATGCGGCGGCGCGCGCCGCGAATCGCCGCGTCACCATTCTTGTGGCGTATTGAGTCGACGGGCGGGTGAGCGCATACGTGCTGAAAGCCCGCTTCGAACCCCGCATGGCAAGCCGGTAACCGGCGCAGCGTGCGGTACTTGCGCGCCGCGAAACAGGCTGCGAAGATCGCGTTAAATCGCGCTATCCTCTGATGTATTGCATTGTCCGACGCCTTTCGCCGCGGCGATGATTGTCTTCGGCGATTCAGGCGGCCCGACTGTTGCCGATCATGGCCAGACCGGGCTTGAGCGATTGAGCGATCGAGCGACTGAGCGCACCGCACCGTATTGACCGGGGAATTACATGTTCGCGTCGAACCCGTTTGCCGGACTGCTGCACCATGCGAGCCAGTGGCTGCTCGGTTTCGCTCTCGTTCTGTTGGCGATGGCCGCGGGTGCGGCGCTGGAGCGACGCTGGCCGGCCGAATTGCTGCAATCGCGGGCCGGCAAGCGCTTCAACATCGTCTACGCGGCGCTGTATTCGGCGCTCGCGGAAGCCGTGCGGCCGCTGTTGGCGATGGTCAGCGTCGCGATCGTCAATGCACTCGGCGGCGGCTGGGTCGTGCTGGCCTCGCGCGGATGGAGCGCGTTGGCTTCCATCGTGATCGTGCTACTGACGATCGATCTGCTCGAATATGCGTTTCACCGCTTGCAGCATGCATGGCCCGTGTTGTGGCAACTGCATTCGCTGCACCACAGCGCTACTGAATTCAATATCACGGTGACGTTCCGGCATCACTGGTTCGAAGTGCTCATCAAGGGCTGCCTGCTTTATCCGTTGGTGGGCGTGCTGTTCAAGGTCGAGCCGTGGATTGTCGGTGTGACCTCGATCATTTTCATGTTCGGCAATTACTTCGCGCATATGAACCTGCGCATCGACCTGGGCCGCTTTACCGCGTGGGTCAACAATCCGCAATACCACCGCCTGCATCACTCGAACCGTGCCGAACACTTCGACCACAACTTCACGCAGTTGCTGCCGCTCTGGGATCACCTGTTCGGCACGTTGTGGCTGCCCGCGAAGCACGAATGGCCGGCCACCGGGCTCGACGGCGGCGCGCAACCGCGCTCGCTGCTCGGCGCGCTGAGCTGGCCGCTGCGCGCGCACGCCGCGCCCGTTCTAGACCAGCCTCGCGCTGCGCACCGCTTTACCGCCCAGCAGGCAGACGACCATGGTGGCCAGGACGAGCACGCATAACGCGAGGCGCAAGCCGAACAGGCCCGCGCCGAGTCCGATCAGCGGTGGGCCGACGAGGAAGCCTGCATAGCCTGCCGTGGCCGCCATCGACACACCGATAGCCGGTGTAGCCGTTGAACGGCCCGCCGCGCTGAAAATGACCGGGACGATATTCGCCAGACCGACGCCGACCATGGCGAAGCCCACGCAGGCGGTGAACACGGTCGACAGGCTCAACACCAGCGTGAACCCGGCCACCGCCAGAAGCCCGCCGAAGCCGATCACCTTGCTCGAACCGAAACGGCGCACGGAGACGTCACCGACGAAACGGCAGGCGGCCATCGAGAAGGCAAACGCGGAATAGCCGACCGCGGCGACGCTGGCCTCGCCTCTCAAAGCCGAGCGCAGATACACCGCGCTCCAGTCAGCCACCGCGCCTTCCACCAGCATGCAAAGAAACGCCAGCAGCGCGAGCTTCATCACGGCGCCCGTGGGCCACGCGAATCCACTCGAAGACGCGGCCGCGCGCGGGCCGAGATCGCGCAATGCGAGCAGCGCGGCGGCCAGAATCAGGGCGGCGATGAACACGTCCGGCAGCACGAGACCGCCGATCACACCGACGCCGCCCTTCTGCAGCATGGCGCCGGTTGCCGCGCCGAGCAGGCCGCCTGCACTCCACGACGCATGAAACGACGACATGATCGGCGACTTCCATTGCGTTTCGATCGTGCTGGCGTGACCGTTCATCGAGACGTCGAGCGCGCCGTTCGCCGCGCCGAGCGCAAGCAGCGCGATACACAGTGTCGCCATGTTCGGCGCGAATGCGGGCAGCGGCAGCGCGACGACAAACGCCGCGCCGAGCAGCGCGGTGGCCCGGCCGCTGCCGAAGCGCGGCGCCAGTTGTCCGGCGAGCGGCATCGCCACGATGGCCCCCAATGCGAAGGCGAACAACGCGATGCCGAGCGACGTGTCGCTGAGCGCCAGGCTTTCCTTGATGCGCGGTACTTCGACCGCCCAGGCGCCGATCCCGAATCCGTTGGCGAGAAACACGCCGAGGGTGGCCACACGCTCCTTGAGCGGCCGGGTGTCCGGTTGAACGAACGGCTTATTGAGTGTGTTCATGAGCGCGCCACCATGACGTTGTCGCAAACCGTTTCGAGCAGGGCGCGCCGCTCGGCCGTCACATCCGCTTCGATGAACAGGTAGTCCACGGCGCGCGCCGGCGCCACGAAAAACGGCGCGGCGGTGATCAGCTTTTCCGATGTCAGGGCAATCGCGACCTGGCTGCTGGCTTTGACCATCGCCCGTTTGAGCTCGGCCTCTTCAGCGTCGCACGCGGCGACCCCTTCGTTCGGATCGAACGCACAGGTGCCGAGGAAGCATAGGTCGGGCTTGATCTGCTGGATCTGCAGCAAGGCTGTGGCGCCGGTCGAGCCGGCTGCGTGCGCGGCGATGCGCCCGCCGATCAGAATGATGTCGAAGCCGGGCCGGTTTAGAAGCCGCGCGCACGCCTCGGGCGAATTCGTTACGACGGTGAGATCCGCGTTGTCAGGCAACGCCGCGGCAATCGCGACGTTGGTCGAGCCCGTGTCGAGCAGAATGATCTGCCCGGGCCGCACGATCGACGCAGCGGTGACGGCCAGACAGGCCTTGCGGTCCACCGCTTCGTGCATGCGGACTGCAGCGCTTCTGGCGGACGGCGTGATCAGCAGGGCGCCGCCGTAGACGCGTTTGCAATGACCCTGATCGGCCAGTTCGCGCAGATGGCGGCGCACCGTGTGCTCGGATGTCTGGAGTTCAGCGGCGAGTTCCGAGGCGAGGACGCGGCCCCGTGCTCGCAGCCGTTCCAGAATCAGCTGTTCCCGTTCCTCGGGCAGAAGCCCGTCCACCGCGTCTTGCCGGGTTCGTTGCATGACGTTACCTTGCTCGGTTACGAAACGATCATAATCGAGCAAAATATAGCTTAATCGAGCATCGCGTGCAACGCCGGAAAACGGGGCGGGTTGGGGCCGCCGGGTGCGGCATGCAGCGTCAGTCCACGCGTTGCCGGCGGACCGTCGATCCGCCGACATTCCGGTCTCGGTTACTGGCTCATCGTCCCCGCGCTTTTCACGGCGCAGTTGGCGGTGACTTTCTCGCCGTCGCTGAACGAGAACGTCAACGGGATCGTCGTGCCGACCTTGAGCGGCTGTTTCGGGTGCTCCAGCATCACGTGATAGTTACCCGGCGCAAAAACGAGCGAGCCGTGCGCGGGCACGGCCACCTGATCGACCATCGCCATCGACGAGGTGCTACCCTGGCTTTGCGTTTGATGCAGCATGGCCATGCCGAACGCGTCGGCGCTGACGCCGACGAGATTGACCGGCTGGTCGCCCGAGTTGCTGGCCTTGAAATAGCCGCCCGACGGCAGATCGCCCGGCAATGCGCGGATCCAGCAGTCCGAGATGCTCGCCGCGGTGCCCGCGAAGGCCTGCAGGGATGCTCCGCTCAACAACGCGGCGAGTAGCAGTTGGCGTGATGCTTTCATGATGTACTCCTTGCTTTTGACAGCGGTAATGAAGCGCTAAGTGGATTGCCTACGCGGCTTGCCGCGCGGCGGGGCCGAAAATCGTGCGGTCCGCAAGCCATACCGCGAGCAGCGTGAGACCCATTAATGGAAAGACGATGCCGAGCAGAACGAGGCCGGTTTTCCAGCCACGCATCGGCGGCGCGGCGCGCTCGCGCGAGGGTGCGCCGAGCGAGCGCTGGGGGCGCCGTTTCCACCACATCACGCAACCGGTCACGGCCATCCCCGCCAGCCCGAGTGAAATCGCCGCGCAGAGAATCTGATTGGCTACGCCGAAATAGCGGCCCATATGCAGCGACGTGCCGTACGACACGGCCTGCGACACCACGCCGTAATCGCCGTAACGGATGTCTTTCAGCACCGCGCCGCTGTACTGGTCGATGTAAAGCGTGCGCTCGTCTTTCGGGTCGGCGGGAAAGTACGAAACCGTATAGACACCCGTCGCGGAGGTGGGCAGCACGATGTCGTAGCCGCTCGGGACACCGAGCGATGCAACGAGCGCGACGATGCGCCCGAGGGGCAGCTCCTGCACCGTGTGCGGATCGGCCGATTGCGGTACCGGAGTGTTGCCGACAGCCCATGGCGTGAGCGGCAAGGGCAGGTCGTCCATCACCATGCCCGGCATCGAATCCATGTTCGCTTCGTGGGCGCTGTGCTCGTCGTGCCCGCCGTGTTCAGTGTGTTCGGCGTGCTCATCGTGTTCGGGGACCGCGGCCCGGGCAGCGTGAGCCGCATCGATGGATTGCGTTCCGGCACGGCTATCCGCCGTGGCCGCCTGTCCGGCGGCGCCCGTGCCCGGCAGCGCGGAACGCAAGGACAGGCCGCCCCATGCGCCTGGCGGCGCGCCGAGATTGGCGGCGCTTGCAAGTGCCTTGAACTGCTTACCCCATGAACCCGTCCACGGCAGACCGCTCAGCACGAAGACGAGCGCGCCGAGCGCGAGCCAGATACCCATCACGGCGTGCAGGTTCTTCCAGAGCGGGCGGCCTTTTAGCGAGAAACGCGGCACCAGCGCCGCGCGCGCGGTGGTTTTCTCGCGCGGCCACCAGAGTGCGACGCCGGTACCGATCATCACCAGCGTCCAGCACGCGGCCAGCTCCATCAGCAATTCGCCGGGCTTGCCGAGCAGCAGCTTGCGGTGAAGCATGCGGTCCACCTGCATGAAGCGGTGCTCGACGCTCAGCGTGCCCAATACTTCGCCGTTGTATGGGTTCAGATAGACACTCTGCTTTTCGCCGTCGGCGAGACGGAAGATGAACTCGGTGCTGCGGTTCGGTGCGTTGGAGATGGGGGCCGTCACCGCGCGCGCATCGGCCGGCATCGCCGCGCGTGCTTTGGCGAGCAGGACTTCTTCAGTCAGTCTGGGCGTGGCCTGCGGTTCGACGATCAGCCGGTGCGGGTAAAGCAGCGGCTCGATTTGCGGCTGGAAGCAATACAGCGTGCCGGTGATCGCAAGCACCACCAGAAACGGCATCACAAAGAGGCCGGCGTAAAAGTGCCAGCGCCACAGTGTCCGGTAACCGGCGTTCGCAGCGCCGGTCGACGAAGTCGTGTGTTGAGCAAGGGTGGTGGACATTCAATCCTCCTGAAAACAGACAATGGGTCGATCGGTTTGCGCAGCGACGCATGGGCCGGTGTGCGACTCGCGAGTAGCTCGACCCGGACGACAGGGCGACAGGTCTACAGCGCGAGTGCAAATGGCCCGGACACGTTGCGTGGTCACATGCGCAGCTTCGCTTCGACGTAAAACGTGCGGCCCGGATACGGGTGATAGACGAAATAGCGCTCGTCGAACAGGTTGTCCACGCCGATACCGATCTCACTCAGCTTCGTCGGCTTGAACGTCAGTTTCGCGTCGACCACCGTGTACGAACTGGTGCCGCCGAATACATCGGGATTCGTGTCGGTATTGGTGAGCGTGTTGTACTGGCGGCCCGAGTAGCGCGCAGCGAGCGTGAGTGCTGCGCGTTCGTCGATGTGATACGTTGCGGCGAGATTGACGCGCCACAGCGGAATCCGATAGAAGTACTTGCCGACGCTGGCCGGGTTCTGCGCATTCGCGAGGATCTTCGACTGCGTGTATGCCACGCTTCCCAGCAGATCCAGGCCGCGCACGAACACATCCTGTCCCACGTAGCTCGTTTCCACGCCACGCGAGCGCACCTTGCCGATGTTCTGGAAGTTCGTCACGTTCGGAATCACCGTCGTATCGGTCTGGCTGAAGATCGTGTTCTTCACGTCGTCCTGAAACAGCGAGAAGCGGAACACGCCATTCCAGTGTGCCCATTCAGCGGTCAGCTCTTTCGAGAGATCGTCTTCGGGTTTCAGGTTCGGATTGTTGTTGACGATCGATGAACCGTTGATTTGCCCCTGGAACATCTCACCCACCGTCGGAAACCGATAGGCACGGCCGATCGAAGCGCGCAAGGTGAGATCGTCGGTAACGTCGAACGATAACGAGGCTTTCGGCGAGAAGTGATGCTGGCTCGCGTCGGCGTACGGAATGCTTGCGCCGGGCAGCGCCTGCGAGCCGCCGTACGCTTGCCAGTCTTCGTACCGTACGCCGTAGACCAGCTTCCAGCGCGGCAGGAAACGCCATGCATCCTGCGCGTACAGCGCCTGGGTTTGCGTCTTGCCGGCGAACGCATTGGCAAACGAGGTGGCCGAACCATCGCGCCAGTTCAGCGTGTTGTAACTCTCGTTGTCGAGGAAGTAGTTGTCGTAGTGGTAGCCGAAGCTCAACGCGTGGTTCATCAACCCCGCTTGCGGCGTGACTGGGGTATAGGTGGTGCGCAGATCGAGCGTTTTCCAGCCGGTGCCGTCGCCAAAGATCACGGTGCCTGGCCCGTTGCCCGGCGCACCGGAATTCGCGGTGCGCGCGACGCTATTGCCTACGTCGTAGTACGAAGCAACTGCTTCGCCGTTCCAGCCGGTGGCGTTGCGTGTTTTCAGCGTGAGCCCGTATAGCCAGTTCTCGCTGTGGCCGAGACTCGGTGCGAGCGCGGCCGCCGGAATCGTGTACTCGTAGCCGCCGATCGCGACCTTGCCGCTGTATACGGGGTTGCCGTTCGCGTCGCGCAGGAAAGTCGAGGTCGCGCTGTTATAGGTCTGATGCCAGTAGCCGAGCGTGAAGGCGCCCTGCAGCGTCGGCGTGAAGTCGTATTGCATCTTCAGCTTGAACTGGTCCTGCACCGTATGCTCGATCCCTTCGCCGTTCACGCCGAGCACCGCGGTCGGCGTATTGGTCTGGTTGTTGTAGAAGTACGCCCCGGTCACCGGCGTGTCGCCGGCCTTCGCGGGCGTGCTGGACTTGGCCAGCGTGGCGAATTGCAGCGGCTGGCTGGTGTTCTCCAGGTGATTCACGCCCAGAAAATACGAGAACTTGCCGATCCGGTCGCCGATCGAGGCGCTCGCTTCGCTGCCGTTGAAGTTCTGATTCACGCCGAACAGGCTGAAATGCTGGGTGAAGGCCTTGACGTCGGCGTTCGCTTCGAACTGCTTTGGCATGCGGGTGCTGATGAGCACCGTGGCGCCCAGTGAATTGCCCGGATAGAGCGCGGAAAACGGCCCGTAGAGCACGTCGACCTGTTGGACCTCGTCGGGGAATACCATCGACCAGCGTGGCGGAAACGAATAACTGTTGCCGAGCAGATTGCTGAGCAGCAGGCCGTCCGCGTAGACCAGACCGCGCGCGCTCTGCGAGTTGCTGGTGCCGCGTACGGCGATGATCGAATTCAGATCGCCGATAAAGCGTTTGCGCACCGCCAGGTTCGGCATGTACTTCAACACATCTTCGGTGTTGACGACATTCCAGTTGTCGAACTGCTCGCGCGTCACGGTCTCGACCGAGGCCGGCAGGTTAGGGTCGACGGCGCGTGGTGCGGCAACGGCATTGGCAGTAACGCTGAGCGCGGGCAGGGTGGCGTCGGCGGGGGCGTTCTGCGCGTGAGCCGGGGAGGCGATCAGGACCGGCACGAAGGCCGGCGCCAACACGGGAAAATACGCCGGAAAGTACGACAGCGGCCGCCGGCCGGACGGAATGCGCCGTGCGCCACGGCGGGCGCGGAAGGGCAGCCTTCGCAGAGCGAAGTTGAACATGAATGTTTCCTTGATGCATTGAACAGGCGATCGCGCGCGCCCTCAACGGGTGCGACAAGATGCGCGACCGGCAACAACGGCGATCAGGAAACGGCGGGTGGATCTCGTGGGCGCCCGGACGGGAACGCGCCAAGCGGTGTGAAGCGGGTGGAGAGGGCGGACGGCGCGGTGCCCGCCAGCGCGAGCGCGGCCGGCGGTTCGACGACCGCGATGCCCGGCAGGGCGACGTGGTGTTCGAGCAGGTGGCAGTAGCCGCATGCGCCGAAGGCGTCTTCGTGGCTGAGATGGACCGGTGCCGGGCTGGTTTGGGCGGACGGGCTCGCGAGGCTCTGGGTGCGCGGCTGGAGCGCCGAACACAGCACGGTGAAAGGATCGTGCGCGCGGTTCGACACCAGCATCTGACTCACGATCGGCGCGAACACGACGAGCCACATGGCGATCAGGCCAAGCCATGCGGTCATGCGGTTGCGGGAACGTAGAGTCATGATGATCAGCGTAAGGACGCGGGCGATTCTAGCATTCCCGTGCATTCTTTTCTCGTCTGATTCCGCCTATAGCGCGGGATTAGACGCCCGAAACCCGCTCATTTCCGGGCGTTGCCGCGCGGCCGTTTGCCGTAAGCTGCGTGGTACAGGTTGCGCTTTCCGGGCGGACGCTTCGGGCCGGCCCGAATACCGCCGACCCGAATACCGCCAGCCCCACTACGACGACTCATGGCATCCACGCAGACATTCACGCCGACGCGGGCATCCCCGATAAGCGACCTCAATCAGCAGGCGGCGTCGCTCTGCTCGGCCGGACAATTCGCCGAGGCCCTGGCGCTGGTGAAGCCAATCCTCGACCCGCATGCCGCCGTACCGGAAGACGCGCGGGCCGACGCGTTGAATATTGCCGGAGCCTGCGCATATGGGATGGGCAATCTGCCGGACGCGGAAAACCATTGGCGCCAATGCCTGCGCGCCAGACCCGATTACGCCGAGGTGTACAGCAGTCTCGGCATGCTGCTCCAGTCGCTCGGGCGGCTCTCGGCGGCCAAGGCGGTCTATCGGCAACTGGTCGCATTGCGGCCCGGTCAGGCCGACGCGCACAATAACCTCGGCACCGTGCTCTACGGTCTGGGCTACAAGGACGAGGCGGAGGCCGCGTATCGCCAGGCGGTCACGCTCCACCCCGGCTATGCCCAGGCCCATTACAACCACGCGATCGTGTTGCACGAATTGCACCGCCTGCATGAAGCGGAAGCCGCCTATCGCCACGCGCTAATCGGGCTGCCCGCGCATGCGGAGGCGTACAACAATCTGGGCAACGTGCTGATGGGTCTCGGACGTGTCGACGACGCCGATACCGCGTACCGGCAGGCGCTGACCCTCAAGCCCCAGTATCCCGAGGCGCTCAACAATCTCGGCGGCGCACTGAAGGCCGCGTTGCGCCTGCCCGAAGCCGAACTCGCTTGCCGGCTCGCGCTGGCGATTCGCCCGGATTATCCCGAGGCGCACCTCAACCTCGGTGCGGTGCTGGCGGATCTCAAGCGTCTGCCCGAGGCTGAGGCGGCCTACCGGCAGGCCATCGCGCATCGCCCGGACTATGCGGAGGCTCACTATAACCTCGGCCTCGCGCTGTCCAATCTGGAGCGTCTGGCCGAAGCCGAAACGGCCTACCGTGAGGCGATTCGCTGCGGGCCCGCGATCGTCCAGGCGTACAACAACCTGGGCTGCGTGCTGCGTTTGCTCGACCGCTTGCCCGAAGCCATCGAGGCATTCTCGCAAGCACTCGCGCTGCGCCCCGATCTGGCTGAAGCGCACTACAACGTCGGGACCGCGCTGGCGCAACTCAGGCAGCTACCCGAGGCCGAAGCCGCTTACCGTCGCGCGCTGGCTTTACGCCCCGATTACGGCGACGCCAGATTCGGTCTGGCCGTGCTGTTGCTCGGCATGGGCCGCTTCGAAGAGGGCTGGCGCCTGTACGAGTGCCGCTACGACCAGCCGGGTTTCGTGCATCACAAGACGCGTTCCATGTTGAGCTGTCCGCAGTGGCAAGGCGACACGCTGGCCGGCAAATCTTTGCTGGTCTGGCAGGAAGACGGGCTCGGCGACATGCTGCAGTTCGGCCGCTATTTCGCGTTGCTGAAGGCGCAAGGTGCCGCGCATATCGCCTTTGCGTGCGCACCGGCGTTGCACCGGCTGATGGTTGCGGTGGACGGGATCGATGCCGTGCTCGATCACGACACGGCACTGGCCCGCGTGGCGGCCTCCACCTACGACTGCTGGACGAGCCTGTTGAGCGCGCCGCTGCATTTGCGCACTACGGTCGATACGATTCCGCGCGCGCTTCGTCTCGCGGCCGAGCCGTCGCTCGTCGAAAAGTGGCGCCCGATACTCGAGACCATGCCGCCCGGCCGCAAAATCGGCCTGGTCTGGAAGGGCAACCCGAAACACCATAACGACGCGAACCGTTCGATCCCCACGTTGACCACGCTCGCACCGCTCTGGAGCGTGCCCGGCATCGGCTTTGTGAGCCTGCAGAAAGGCCAGGGGGAGGATGAGGCGCGCAATCCGCCAGCCGGTCAGCCGCTGCTGGAGCTTGGCTCGATGGTGAACGACTTCGCGGATACCGCCGCGATCATCGAGCAACTCGATCTGGTGATTTGCGTGGATACGTCCGCCGCGCATCTGGCCGCGTCGCTGGGCAAACCGTGCTGGGTGATGCTGCCGGAGAAAGACATCGATTGGCGCTGGATGCACGGGCGCAGCGATTCGCCGTGGTATCCGCACACGCTGCGGCTGTTTCGCCGGGCAGCGGGCGAAGCCTGGCCCGTGACGGTCGAACGCGTGCGGCAGGCGTGTGTGGAGCGCTTCTGCGTTGCGAACACGTCCGGACTCCTTAGCTGACTCGTTGCGCACGTTTGCGGCCGGATTGCGACGCGGTGTGGAACTGGCTCTCGGTTTGCTCGATCGCGTGGCCGAGGAACTGCAGGAACATGCTCATCGCGACGGTCGTGGTCAGGTCCGAGCGTTGATAGAGGCAACTGAACGACTTCGCGCCGGCATCGGCGAGCGCGGTCCACGCGAGCCTGCGCTGCGCGACATCTTCCGCCACGTTCTCGCCAATCAGGAAGCCGATGCCGATACCGTCGGCGATCAGCCGGCGCACCATTGAAACCGAACTCGTCTCCACCAGCGGGCGTGCCTTGCGTTGCTCGCGGTGATCGATCTGATCCACCATGGCCCGCAACTCCGTATCCGGAGTCATCAGAATGAGCGGGTAGTCGAGACAGTCGCGCAACCGGGGCCGCTTGCCGAGCTTCGTGAGCGGATGCCCCGGCGGCGTGACGAGCCCGAGGTGCTGGGAAAACGCGCGCACTTCCACGACGCCAGGCGGCGGCTTGCGGCGCAAGCCATAGCCGATGTCGGCTTCGCCGGTCTCCACCCACTTGAGGATGCTTTCGCCATTGCCGGAGCGCACGCTATACGTGACGCCCGGATAGCTTTTCATGGCCGCCTGGATAGCTTCGGGCACCAGGCGCTCGGCCGTCGACGGCGACACCGCGAGGTTGATATGTCCGCGGCGCAGCGAGCGCAAATCCTCCACCTGCGTCATCGCGTTGTCGAAATCGCGCTGACCGCGCCGCACCGCAGCAATAATGATCTCACCGGCCGTGGTGAGTTGCATGCCGCGCGGCAAACGGTCGAACAGCGGCGAGCCGACCTGCTCCTCCAGGTTGAGGATTTGCTGGTGCACAGCGGCAGCGGTCAGGTGCAGCGAGTCGGCCGCTTTGCGGATCGAACCACGTCTGACCACTTCGTCGAAACAACGGAATGTCTGCGATATTGGACGCATAAATCAACCGTATAGTTTTTCCATACGGCCCGTTAAGAATAATCAGGTTTTATTGACGGAACGGATAGCCTAGATTTCGCTTCATCATCTTAACGGAGCGAATCGTGACCACGACAGTCGATCAAATTACCCAGCGCCGCCGCGGCGTCGGCCTCATCGCCCACGACCCCAGGGTTTCATTCGGCGGGTATACGCTGATCGCTCCGCAAACGGCGGGCGGCCACGTCTATCTGATCGATATCGAGGGCGCGGTGGTGCACGAGTGGAAGATGCCGGTGCGGGCCGGCCGCCACGCGGTGATTCTTCCTAACGGCAATCTCGGCTACAACGGCAACCATGCAAAATCGGAAAACCGTTACGCGCCGTGGTCGATGTGGCACGGCGGCGATTTCTCCGAAGTCACGCCTGAGGGCGAGGTGGTCTGGCATTACGAAGACCCGGCGCACCACCATGACGCGCAGTGGCTCGCCAACGGCAACCTGCTGTACGCCGCGTGCGCACCGGTGCCGGCGGGGTTTGCCGAGCGCGTGCCGGGCGGTACCGCGCACGGTCCCGAAGAAGTCATGTATGGCGACGTGATCCGCGAAGTGAATCGCGCGGGTGAACTGGTGTGGGAATGGAAGGCCTGGGAGCACCTGAAGCCCGAAGATTTTCCGATCGCGTCCGGTTTCGGCCGGTATCACTGGCCGCTCGTGAACGGCCTGGGGGTAAATGCGAAGGGCGAGGTGCTGATGAGCCTGCGCACCACGTCGGGCATCATCGCCGTCGATCGCCGGAGCGGCGAACTCACGCTGCACATTCCGCCGAGCGTGGTATCGCACCAGCACGCTCCGGTGGCGCTGGCCAACGGCAACATTCTCACGTTCGACAACGGCAATTTCCGCAGCGGCGCTCATGTGGCTTTCTCGCGCGTGCTCGAGATCGATCCGAAGAACAACGAAGTCGTGTGGTCGTACGCCGACGACATGGTGAATGCGTTCTACAGCGCGTTCATGGGTAACGCGCAGCGGCTCGCGAACGGCAACACGCACATCACCGAGTCGGCAACGGGCCGCCTCTTCGAAGTGACGCCCGCGGGCGAGGTGGTGTGGGAATACGTGATCCCGTGGTTCGGCGAGTACCCGGACGAAGCGGCGCGCAAGACCGGCCCCGGCCAGTTGAACAGCGTGTTCCAGACCTTCCGCTACAGCCGCGAGCAATTGCCGTGGCTGCGTGCCTGAACGCCGCGTTTTCGATCCCCCGGGGGTGACGTGAATTCTGACCCAGCCACACATAGCGTCGATACGCGCTTGCCCGCATGGCAACTCGTGCTGTTCGGCTTGCAGCATGTCCTGTCGATGGCGGCTTCGCCCGTCACCGCGGTTTTTCTGGTGTCACGGATGCTGGCGCTTTCGCCGGGCATGACCGTGCAACTGATCGGCGCGACTTTCTTTGCCTGCGGTGCCGGCACGCTGCTGCAATCGCTCGGGGCCGGGTCGATCGGTTCACGGCTGCCCTTCGTGATGGTGCCGGGTGGCGCGCCCGCCATGCTGTTCGCCGTAATCGCCACGCAGACGGATCTGCGCACGGCCGCTGGTGCGGCGATTCTCACCAGCCTGTTCTACTGGCTCGTGTTGCCGGTATTCGCGCGCTGCCTGCGCTTTTTCCCGCGTGTCGTGGTGGGGACGATGCTGCTGCTCGTCTCGGTGAGCCTCATCAAGATCTACGCCGGGATCATCGTCGGCCAGCCGGGAACGCCTGGCTTCGCGCGGCCGCAGTCATTGGGGCTCGCACTGCTCACGATCGTGGCCACGCTGGCGGTGGCGCGTCTGTTCAAGGGCACCGCGGGACGGCTCGCCGTGCTGCTGGGTCTCGCGATCGGCACCTGTGCCGGTTGGGCGATTGGACTGATGCCGGCGGGCGGCATGTGGGCCGGTCCAATTTTCACGTTGCCGGTCTTGCTGCCTTTCGGCATGCCGCGCTTCGATGTGCTTGCCGCGCTGCCCATGCTGATTTTCAGCGTCATTTCGATGGCCGAGGCAACCGGGCAGACGGTGGCCGTGGGCGAGATCACGGGCAAGAGGATCGACATGCGCCGCGACGTGCCGAGAACGATTCGCGGCGATGCGGTGGCGTCGCTGCTCGGCTCGCTATTGGGTACCTCACTCATCATCACGAGCGCGGAGAATATCGGTGTCGTGCAGACCACCGGCGTGCGCTCACGCTACGTGACCGCGACAGCGGGCGCGATGCTCATGGTCATCGCGCTGTTTGCGCCGCTCGGGCGCTTTGCCTACGCGATTCCCGCGCCGGTGGTGGGCGGCACGGCACTGATCGTATTCGCGATGATCGGTGTGATGGGCGTGAACCTGCTCGGCAAGGTCGACCTGCATGCACGCGGCAATCAGTACACGCTTGCGGCCGCGCTGGTGGTGGGCCTGCTGCCGATTCTTGTTCCCAACGTGTATGCGTCGTTCCCCGGCTATTCGCAGATCATCCTGGGCAACGGCATGGCCGCGGGGACACTCACCGCAATCGTCGTCAACCTGGTGTTCGGCGCATGGCGTGTGAGGCCGGTGGAGAAGGTCCAGGCAATCTGATCGCGGGTTTCAGTGCCTGCCTTTGGTTTTTTTAGCTTTTAACGCAAGCCCTCGCAGTTCTCCCTCAAACGCTTCAATCCTTTTTCCATGAAAACCAATTTCGCTTTCCGCGCGACGGATGTCGCGTGCATGGCCGCGCTCGTCGTTTCCACCGCGGCCAACGCCCAAAGTAGTGTGACGCTATATGGAAGTCTCGACGCGGGCCTCGGCTACGTGAGCAATCTGCACGGCGCGCATGCTTATATCGCCGAGCAGGGCACCTTTCAGGCCGACCGCTTCGGCTTCCAGGGCGTCGAAGATATCGGCGCGGGCCGTTCGGTGGTATTCAGGCTCGAAAGCGGTTTCGTCACGACAACCGGTGCGTCGGCGAGTAGCAGTACCTTCTTCAATCGTCAGGCTTACGTAGGGATGTCCGATCCGATGTTCGGCACCGTGACGCTCGGCCGCCAGACCGACTGGAATTTCGATTGGCTCGGCTCGGTGTCGACCGGTCAACTGCTCGGCGACTTCTCCGCATTTCACCCCGGCAATCTCGACGGCCTGGGAAGCACCTTGCCGGTACAACTGTCGAGTACGGTGAAATGGAAAAGCGCGAACTACAGCGGATTGAGTTTCGGCGCGCTATACGGGTTTCCCGGCGCTTCGGCCAGCAACACGAATGGGCGGACCATCAGCTTCGGCGCCAACTATACGAATGGGCCGCTCAAGCTGGTGGCGGTCTACTCCGAATACCGCGATCGTTTGTTGCCGCTCTCTAACGGACTCGGTCTGACTTCGTTCGAAGGACAAACGCTCGCGCCCGGCGCGAGCTTCAACGCGAAACAGGTGCGCGACGCGGGAATAGGCGGATCGTATCGCTTCGAACGCGTGACGCTGCATGCACTCGCGACAGATGTGAGGATTCAGTCGGCCGGCGGCAGCGAGCACTTTCGCACCGTGGACGGCGGCGTCAACGTGCGCCTGACACCGGCGGAAGAAATCGCGGCGGGAGCCTGGTCCGCGACGCTTGCCGGGCATCGCTGGACGCAACTTACGGTGGCGAACGTGTACTCGCTGTCGAAAACGACGCAAGTCTACGCGGACTTGATGTTCGAGACCGCCGGTGGCGGGGCCGTGGCGAATACCCTTGGGATCGGCGCGGCGTCGGGCGGCAGACAGACGGTGTTGCTGAGCGGGATACATCACCTGTTCTGATTCGAGCGTGGAGCGATGCTGATGGTGGCCGCCGGCTTCGACGTGGCCGGCGGTGTGTCGGGTTGCGCAGCCTGATCCGATAAGAAGGCAAGCAGCTTTTGTCGCTGATCAGAATATTAGGTATTGCGACAATGCGCGTGGGTTGTAATAAATATTTCGCAATGTATGGGTATAAGGTCGCCGCATTAAAACGCTGGTCCGTAAATATAATATTCACGTATAAATAGAAGCCAGGCGACATAGAAGTGAATTGATATTGTTATGTAAGCGATCTTTTAAAATCCCGGGAGATCGGTCGAATTCGCCTGTCTGCCTTGCGAGGCGGTGATCCGTGGCCTTGGGCGAGACGCGTCTGGACGTCATTCAATACAAAAATATTAAGCAGACGAAACAGAAATCAACAGACAAAATGGCTGCCTTGATAAAACGCAAGCCACATATTGCAATTGAAAATTTACCGGTTATGATGGCGGCTCCGTGAAGCGGTTTCTCGAATGATCGCTCTACAGAGGCGGCAGAAATATTTGCCGGGCATTCAGGCTGGAGGGGGGTAATTAATGCTCCCCACGTCAGATAGACCAAATCGAGGAGACGATATGTTGAGTCCCCATGAATTCGCTACCTTAATGCTCATCAAGAACGCGCCGGATCAGATCGAATTGGGCCGCGCCGAGCTCGACGCGCTGATCGAGCGACAACTCATATCACTGGAAAACCTCGCGTCGGGACGCTCACGTCCTCAGATCACCAGCGAAGGCGATTCCATTCTTAAGGCGGTCGCCCGGATGCGCTAGGCATCGGCGATATCTGCTGCGATTTATTCGTTATCGCGATCCACCGAAATCTGTCGGCCCGTCCGGGTGGGCGTTCGCGCGTCGGATCGAAATTTGAGGAATTCAACCATGAGTCTATTGAGTCCCGAGCAGGCTGTTGCCATCAAGACCAACGTCGACACGTTCTTTGAGGTGGCCGGAAAGATTTTTGAGGGTGTCGAAAAACTGGCCGCACTGAACCTGCAAGCGCTCAGGGCCACGCTGGCCGAGACGCAGGAGAACATGAGCAAAATGTCCGCTGCGGGCGAGCCGCAGCAATGGTTCACGCTGCCGGCAGATTTCGCCGGCCCCTGCGCGGAAAAATCGCTGTCGTACGGCCGGCAGGTGTTCGACATCGCAGCGGCTACGCAGGCTGAAGTCACGCAACTCGTCCAGGCCTACTACGAGCGGTATAACGATCGCGTGCAGACTCTCGTCGACGAAGCGGCGAAACGTGCTCCCTCAGGGTCGGAAGCCGCGATCGCCGCATGGAGATCCGCGATTGCCGCCACCACGACCCTGTGTGAAACACTGCAGAAAACGGGGCAACAGGCCGTGAAGATGGCGGAGAGCAATCTTGAGGCGGTCACCGCCTCAGCGTCGAAACCGGCACGCAGCAACGGCGAACTGACTCCTGTAGCCGCAAGTACCAGGCGATAGCAGTGACGCGGGCAGCAATGCCCGCGGTGAAGCCGGCCGTTCCGCCATGGAGGGTGCGATGAGTGAAGCAGTGGGAATCGTGATGGGTTCGTTCGTGCTGGCGATGGCGCCCGTGTTCGTCGCCGCTCATTATTACCGCGAGCTGATGCATCGAAAGCGGCTCAGGCAACTGGATCATTTTCACTACTGGCCGTACTGGAGCATGAGGCGGCCGGAGCGCGCCAATCAACGCACGCGGGGCAGGTGAGGGCGTGACGGCGGTTCGAACCTATTACATCCGAGGTAATTGGCGAGCCGCACGCACACGCCTAATCTTCGGTCGTCGCGCCGCTCATCCCGAGCGGCGCATACGATCGAGGACCTGTCATGTCGACCTTCCAGATTCATACGATTGATTCCGCACCCGAACCATCCCGGCCGGTGCTGCGGCAACTCCAGCAGAACTTCGGCCTTATCCCCAACATTGCGGGAGCCATGGCTGAATCGCCGGTGCTGATCGGCGGCTTCATCGGTATCTTCCAGAAAGTCCATTCGGGCACGTTTACGGAAGCGCAGATCCAGACCCTTTTGCTGACTAATGCGGTGACGAACGCGTGCTCGTGGGCCGTTGCGTTTCACACGGCTCTCGCGCTGAAAGAGGGGCTTTCATCCGCCGATGTCGAAGCGATTCGCGATGGCCGGAAGCCTGCCGACAAGAAGCACGCGGCGCTCTCGATGCTGACGAAAACGGCGATCGAAAAGCGCGGACACCTGAGCGACCATGAAGTGAACCAGTTTATCGAGGCGGGTTTCCGCAAGGACCAGGTGCTCGAGGTTCTCACCGTGCTGGCTGCTTCCGCGATCACGAACTACACCGGCAACATCACGAAGCCGGCACTCGAAGCGCCTTTCCAGGAGCATGCCTGGACCGCGCCGGTCGCGTCTCGCCGAGTCGTTCAGTAACAGGGAAGGGAGTATGCTGATCGACGCGGTTCGAACTACCGCGTGGCGCCGGACATCCACGGATGCGCCGGCGCCGCCGCTCACCCAACCCGATCTGCACCGACTGGCGAAAAAAATACACCGATGAATCCAGCGAATCCCGAACGGAAGACGCCGTCGAATGAACTTGGCGCGTTGTTGCGTCACTGGAGAGACACGCGCGGTATCAGCCAGTTGGACTTATCGTTCAACGCGGGCGTCTCGCAGCGGCACATCAGCTTTGTCGAAAGCGGCCGCAGCGTGCCGAGCCGTCAGATGCTGCTGGATCTCGCCCAGGCGCTCGATATCCCACTGCGCGAACGCAACACGCTGCTGCTGGCCGCAGGCTATGCGCCGATGTATGCCGACAGCGCGTGGAATGCACAGGAGATGCGCAGTGTCACCAGCGCACTCGGGCGCATGCTGCGGCAGCATGAGCCGTTTCCCGCGCTCGTGATGGATCGCTACTGGAATGTGCTGATGACCAACGATGCGGCGCCGCGTTTCTTCAATTGCTTTATCGACATGGCGGCGCGCAAGGGGCCGCGCAATATGCTGCATCTGATTTTCGATCCGGACGGCATGCGGCCGTTCGTGGCCGATTGGCAAACAGTGGCGGATAGCCTGATTCAGCGCGTCTATCGGGAGTCGGTCGGCCGTGTGGTCGACGCTCCGACACGCGAGTTGCTTGCCGCGTTGCGTGCCTATCCGGATGTGAAGCCGGATGTGAAGCCGAACGTAAAACCGGACGTGCAAGCGGACGCGAAATCTTCCCAGGACTCACTGGGAGGCGGCGCCGCGACAGCAGGCATGCCGGTCATACCCATCGGCTTCGTCAAGGACGGCAAGGTCCTCAACTACTTTTCAATGGTCGCCACCGTGGGCACACCACGCGCCGTCGCCGCGCAGGAACTGCGTATCGAATGCATGTTCCCCGCGGACGACGAAACGGAAGCACGGCATCTTGAACTGATCGACGCGCTCCCGCAACAGCACTGAGCCTCGTCAGAACCGGTGCCGCAAGCCAATACTGACGATCGCCTGCGACTGCGTGTCCGACGAGTGGCCGTTGCCCTTGTCGCTGACCGATGCGGTTGCCGCGACCGGATTGCCGAGCGCATCCAGCGTGACACCGGACGCGTGCTGATAGCCGCCCATCAGATACACCGTGGAGCGCTTCGACATGTTGTACTGCGCGCCGAGCGTGACGTTGTGATATTGCGCACGCTCGTCAACACCTTGCACCTCGCCGCCACGCGTGTAGCTATAGCCCGCGAACAGTTGCACGGCCGGGCGGATGGTCCACTGTCCGAATACGCCCGCGACGTTGAATGTTGCATGCCCGTTGAACAATGAATCGGCGCCCGAGCGGTATTGCACATTGCTGTAGTTCACGCCGAGAATGGCCGGTCCGAAGTTGTAGGTCGCGCCCGCGGCGATGATCTGTTGCGATTGCGCGCTCGCGTAACCTTCATTGATCGACGAGTTGAACAGGCCGTCGTCGGTGCCGCTCCATTTGCCGTACGTCGAATCCTTCGTTCCGCTCTTGCTGTTGTCCGAACGCTCATAGCCGACGCCCACATGCAACGGGCCATTGCCGTACCCGGCGCCCACGCTCCACGTGTTCTGCTGCTTCAGGCTGCCCGGTTGGCCGCCGAACCCATACAACGCGCCGAACGTGAAGCCCGAGTAGTTCGCGCTCGTGTACTTGACCGAGTTGTTGACCCGCGCGGTCTGATCGAGATCGTCGATGTCGCCCGGATGCGCGCCAAAGCCGCCGACCATCGCGACCGGCGCAACCGGCGCGACGAAGTCGTTCAGCGACGTGTACTGGCGGCCGAGCGTGACCGTGCCGTATTGCTGGCTGCCAATCCCGACGAACGCCTGACGGCCGAACAACCCGCCGTTCTGGCCGGTCTTGCCGTTCGTGATGTCGAAACCGTCCTCCAGCAGGAACAGGGCGTTCCAGCCGCCGCCCAGGTCTTCCTGACCCTTGATGCCGAAGCGGCTGCCGGAGAGATTGCCACTCGTTACCGCGACGTTCGAGTGTCCCGAGTAAGCGCCGGTGGTGCCGGTGCGTTCGTTGCTGCGATACGTGATACCCGCATCGACGATGCCGTACAGCATGACGGAACTCTGCGCGGACGCAATACCCGCGAAAGACAACAACAGGGGTGCAGCAAGCAAGTGCTTTTTCATCGTAGTGGTAACTTGGTTGGATCGTCGATCTCAGGTCGCCTGCATGGCGATCTCTCTTTTTTCCGCGCACCCGCAGTCCGCTCCTGAACAACGGAGCAGACTGCGGGAAGCGGGGGAAGCGGCTTGCGATTTCTGGCGGCGCGAGCTTATCGGCTTAGTGAAGCGCCGGGAGGCATCTCCGGCGCCGTCACCTTGACGGTCTTGCGGACCTTGGCGACATCCGCGGCACTGACCGTCGAACCGGTGTTGCCCCAGCTATTGCGCACGAAGTTCGTGACGTCGGCGACTTCCTGATCGTTCAGACGCCAGCCGAAAGGCGGCATCGTGAACGAGGACGGCGCGCTCTTCGTGCCTTCGAGCGTGTTGCCGGTCAGCAGCACGTGAATCAGCGAGGTCGCGTCCTTGCCCTGCACGACCGGATTGCCGCCCAGTGCCGGGAAAACGCGCGTGTAACCACGGCCGTCGCTGCGGTGGCAGGCGGTGCAGTTGTCGCGGTAGACGGCGGCGCCGGGAGCCGTGGCGTCGCCGGTACGCAGCGCGTGAGCGGCCGTATCGTTGTACACGTATGGCGTTTCCTGCGGATCGGTCGACGGCAGCGTCTTCAGGTAGCGCGCGATCGCGCTCAGGTCGGCGTCGCTCATGTGCTGCATGCTGTGCTGAACGACGTCGGTCATACCGCCGAATGCCGCGCTGTGCTGCGTACGTCCGGTCTTCAGGAACTGCACGAGATCGGCCTCGCTCCAGCCGCCGATACCGGTACGCGGGTTGCCCCGCAGGCTCGACGGAACCCAGCCGTCGATTGCCGCGCCGCCGGCAAGAAATTCGCTGCCGTCCAGATCGCTCAATGCGCGCTCCTGCATCGTCACCGCGCGCGGCGTGTGGCAGGCGCCGCAGTGGCCGAGACCCTGCACGAGGTACGCACCGCGCGCGACCACAGGATCGGCATAGTGCTGCGCGTCGAACGTCATGGGCTGCGGTGCGAACAGATGACGCCAGATGCCGAGCGGCCAGCGCATCGACAGCGGCCAGACGATATCGACCGCACGGTTCGCCTGGTTCACCGGCGCGACACCCTGGGTAAAGTACGCGTACAACGCGTGCATGTCGGCGTCGCTCAGGCGCGCATACGACGGGTACGGCATCGCCGGATACAGCGTGTCGCCGTTGGGCCGCACGCCCGCGCGCACCGCGCGATCGAACTGCGCGAAGGTCCACGAGCCGATACCGGTATCGCGATCGGGTGTGATGTTGGTCGAGTAGATCGCACCGATCGGCGTGTCGAACTTCAGGCCGCCCGCGAATGGCTTGCCCGATTGCGCCGTGTGACACGCAATGCAATCGCCGGCACGCGCGAGGTATTCGCCGTGCGCGATCAACGCGGCGTCGGCGGATTGCGGTTGAGTGGGGGCCGGCGTTGCCGCTCGCACGGCGAGCGGTGCGCACAGCGCCGCAGCGGCGCAAACAGAGGCCGCGCTCACGCGTTTGAATGCCTGTCCCAGGCGTTGGATGTCGATCTTCTTCATACGCTCACCAGCGGCCCGGGGTTCTTCAGATACTGCTCGCGGATCGCGCGCGCCGACCAGTAGGCAAGCGCGGCGACGAGGCCGGTCGGGTTGTAGCCGATGCCTTGCGGGAATGCCGACGCGCCCATCACGAACACGTTGTGCACGTCCCAGCTCTGCAGATAACGGTTCAGCACGCTGGTCTTCGGATCGGTGCCCATAATCGCGCCACCCACCAGGTGAGTCGTCTGATAGCGGCGCGAATCGAAGTGCGCGCCGAATTCGCGCGTATAGACGCCGATGGACTTCGGCCCCATCTGTTGCGCGATCTTGTGCATCTGCCCGGTCACGTATCGCGCCATCTTGATGTCGTTGTCCTTCCAGTCGAAGGTCATGCGCAGCAGCGGCTGGCCGTACGAATCGCGATAGGTCGGATCGAGATCGAGGAACACGTCGCGGTACGACATGTTGGAGCCGTGCGCATCCATCGAAATGGTGTGCGCGTAGTGGTCCTTCACCGACTTCTTCCAGTTCGCGCCCCAGTTCGGCGTGCCCGCCGGTGTCGCGATGCCGCTGATCGGTTTGGTGCCCGCCTGGTTCACCCACAAAGGCGAGCCGCCGACGAAGCCGAGCGGACCGTGATCGAAGTTGTCGGCGTTGAAGTCGTCCACCGCGACGCCATTGCCACCCGCGCCGATGAACGGATTGGTGAAGGTGTCCTTGTCGAAGAACGCCGTGATCGTCGAGAGGTTCTGGTACGCGAAATTGCGGCCGACCACGCCTTCGCCCGAGATCGGGTCGTACGGCTTGCCGATGCCCGAGAGCAGAAGCAGGTGGACGTTGTGATACTGGAACGCCGCGACGATCACGAGATCGGCGGGTTGAAAGACTTCGTTGCCCGCCGGATCGACGTACGTCACGCCCTTGGCGCGCTTTTTCGTATCGTCGAGTTCGACGCGCAGCACGTGGCAGCGCGAACGCAGTTCGAAGTTCGGCAACGGCTTCAGCGCGGGCAGAATGTTCAGATTCGGCGAGGCCTTCGAATACATGTAGCACGCGTAGCCGCTGCAGAATCCGCAGAAGTTGCACGGCCCCATCTGCACACCATAAGGGTTCGTGTACGGACCCGACGTATTCGCCGAAGGCAGGCGGTAAGGGTGCAGCCCGAGTTCGCGCGCGGCCTTGCCGAAGCGCTCGGCCGAGTAAGTGTTCAACTGCGCGGGGAGCGGGAAGTTGTCGCTGCGCGGCGCGTCGAACACGTTGCCGTCGCCGACTATCTTGCCGTTGACCTTATACGCCTGGCCCGACGTGCCGAACACTTTCTCGGCGAAGTCGAAATGCGGTTCGAGTTCCTCGTAGCTGACGCCGTAATCCTGGATCGTCATGCCTTCCGGAATGAAGCGCTTGCCGTAGCGTTCTTCGTAGTGGCTCTTCAGACGCAGCTCTTCCGGCGTGATGCGGAAATGCACACCCGACCAATGCAGGCCGGCGCCGCCGACACCTTCGCCCGGCAGGAATGCGGCAAGCTGACGATACGGCAGCGCCGTTTCGCCGACGTTATGACGGATCGAGACGGTGGTCTTCGAAAGATCGAGGAACAGCTTCTTGCGAACGTTGTAGGTCAGCTCGTCGATCGTGTTCGGGTACGCGCCGTCCGGATAGGTGTCGCGATACTCGCCGCGTTCGAGCGCGACCACGTTGAGGCCGGCCTCGGTGAGTTCCTTCGCGAGGATCGCACCGGTCCAGCCGAAGCCGATGATTACCGCGTCGGCGTGGGGTTTGGTTTGCGTGGTCATCAGGTGCGCTTTCCTTCGATCGACACGGGGCCATACGGATAGGCCTGGCCGTCCTGGTTGACGAAGTCCATGAAATCGGCGCGCGCGCCGGGGAAACCGATCATCTTCCAGCCGCCCATGTCGCGATTGCCGCCGTGGATCGGGTCGCAGAAGTAACCTTCGCGAGTGTTTTGCAGTAACTGGCCGAAGAAAACGGTAGCCGGGACGTCCGCCAGATCGATCTTTCCGGTCTCGAGCGCGGCGAGCACGGTGTCGCGCGTGGGCGCGTCGAGGGCGTCGAACGGATGCGAATAGGTTTTGCTGCAGTAGGCGTTCACCGCGGCGATGCCCAGCCGGTACAGATCGCGCGGCACGAGCTTCAACTGGTAGCCGAGCTCCGGTGCGCCTTGCTGGAAGGGGCCTTGCATATACCAGAGCGCGCCGTGCGCGTACGGCGTGTCCATCTGCCGGTCGATGAATTCGGGCACGCCGGCTTCGACCGCTCCGGGGCCTTCGCTGTCGGCGGGAATCAGACGGTCGACCGCCGCGTGGACGAAGGCCCATTCCTTCGCGTCGAAGAAATGCGGCTTGTAGTCGGCGCCGGAAGCCTGGCCTGCGGTAGCTGCGCCGCTCGCGCCCTGGGCGCCCGTGCCCGCCTGCTTGACTTCGCAGCCGGCGAGCGTTCCGACGGGAACCAGCGCGATGGCCGTGCGTAAGAAGCCGCGGCGGGAGGTAAGAGGAGATTGAGCCATATTGTTCTTTGTCACGAGAAGGGAGCGCGCCATGACGCTCCGAGGCAGTCATCGGATTGCGGCGTCATGGTAAATGGAACCGGTTCCAAAGTGTTTCTACTTTTTTACAATAAGCTGTTTCCTGAAGTGATTAAATGCTGCTTTTTGACAAAAAGCGCTTTTAAATCATAGGTGTTTTTTAGTCAGTGTGGCCTGCGGGTGCAGCGGCGGGCAGGAGTTGAAACTGACGCGAAAAAGCGACGCTTCGGGATGCACGCGGCAAAGCAAGCCTTCCTGGTGGCATGCCGGCGCCGCCCGCCGGCGTGTGCGGCCCTCCCGGGAAGTGCTTTGGCGAATCAGGCAACGCACGTCACAATCGAGGCATTCCCGCCAGGCGAGCCCATGGAAAACCTTCTGAAGAAACTCGATCTCACCTCGCTGCGCCTGTTCGTCGCCGTCTGCCAGGAGCAGAACATCGCGCGCGCGGCCGAGCGCGAGTTCATTGCGTCGTCCGCCGTGAGCCGGCGCATTGCCGAGATCGAGGCGCTGATCGGCCTACCGGTGATCCAGCGGCAGTCGCGCGGCATTACGGTGACGCCGGTCGGCGAGACCGTGCTGCGCTATGCGCTGGCGATCATCGGCAGCATCGAACAGATGAGCGCGGAGTTGTCACGGTTTTCGTCGGGAGCGAAGGGGCGGGTGCGGGTGGTGGCGAATCTTTCGTCGATCGTGCAGTTCTTGCCCGAAGACGTAGCGGCATTCGGGCGGGTGTTCCCGGAGGTGTCGATCGAACTGGAGGAGGAGAACAGCGCGGACGTGTTGCGGATAGTCGGCGAACATGGCGCGGACTTTGGCATCTGCAACCCGGTGGCGGGCAGCGAAGCCTTCGAGCAGGTGCTGTATCGGGAAGATCGCCTCGCGGTGCTGGTGCCGTTCGGTCATCGTCTCGCCGACGCGTCGCACGTGGCGTTCGAGGCCTTGCTCGACGACAGCTTTGTCGGCCTGCGCAGCGAGAGTGCGCTGACGCAACTGCTTGCGCAGCAGGCGGCGGCCGGCGCGGGGCGGCAACTCGACGTGAAGATCCGCGTCAGCAGCCTCGACGCGCTGTGCCGGATGGTCCATGCCGGCCTCGGCATCGCGATCGTGCCGGAGCAAGTGGGGCTGCTCTACGTGAATGCGCTCGACGTGCGTCTGCTGTCCCTGAGCGATCCCTGGGCGTTACGGCGTCTCGTCATGATCTTCAAGTCGCGCGATCAGTTAAGCGCGAGCGCGGCGGCGCTTGTCGGCTTCCTCGGCGGCGGGGCTTAGCGGGGCGATCAGGCCGGCACCGCGACCGCGGCTGCGTCACGATGCGCCACGACAACGCGAGGAAGAACGGCGCGCCGATCATCGCCAAACAAGACGTCTGCGTTGCTCGACCAGCACTTCGGCATCGCCGTTGCGCGCCGTATAGTGCGTGCAAGGAGAATGCTGATGAGCGACACGATTCGTCTGGACGGCCGCGTGCTGTACCTGTCCCAGGACCCCGCTGTGATCGAGGCACAACTGGCGGGTGAAAACTTCACGCGTGCCAGCGTGGGCCCGCTGCGCGACAACGTCTCGACCGACGAAATCACACCGGTCACCGTCATGCTCACCTATGACGAACGCCTCGGTCAGTATCCGTACGTGGGCTTCAAGGCAGGCGAGCGCCTGCCGGTTGGTCGCAATGCGGTCAAGGACGGCGGCTTTCAGGTAACGGTTGCGGGCAAGCGCTACGGCAAGGGCTCTTCGCGTGAATCGAGTCCATTGGCGGAGTTGTCGGCGGGCATCCGCCTGATCGTTGCCGAGAGTTTCGAGCGCATCTATCAGCAGAATTGCGACAACATCGGTATCCTCACTACCACCGATTTCTCCGTGCTCGATCGCCTGATCGCAGGAGAGGCGGTGCCGATCGACGAGTTTCTCAAGGGCCGCGACGCGCTCACGCAGCAGATCATTCGCAGCGGCGGATTGCTCGCGTACAGCAAGTTCGCCGACTGGCCCGCGCCGCGTGTGCGGAGCGGGGAGAATGCCGAGTCCGCAGCGGGCGAGGCCGAGCCGAAGACGCTGGTCGAGAAGATCATCGAGCGTCATCTTCATCCTGGCATTGAACACGCGCAGCGCGGCGACGGTGTGTTCATCGCCGCCGACTGGCGCTTCAGCCACGACTACTTCACCGGCATGTGCGCGCATCTGATGCATCGCGCGTTCGGCAAGCCGGCGCCGCTGCATGCGCCGGACCACATCATCGCGTTTCAGGATCATCTGGTGCTCGCTTCACAAAGCATTCCGCACGTCCGCGACGGATTGCTGCCGGGTGTCGCCAATCTGATGGAAGGGCACACGTCGTTCTCGCGCGACTATCCAGTGCGCTCGCACGGCGCGCTCGATAACTCGCCGGGGTCCGAGGGTATCTGTCATGCGTTGATGGCCGAGCAATACGCGTTGCCGGGGCAGGTGGCGTGCGGCACCGATTCGCACACGCCGCATTCGGGCGCACTCGGCTGCCTCGCATTCGGTGCGGGCGCGACAGAAATCGCCAATAGCTGGGTGACGGGCTATGTGCGCTGCAAAGTGCCGGAAACCTTGCGCATCGAGATCGACGGCGTATTGCGCGACGGCGTGACCGCGAAAGACGTCGTGCTGCATCTGTTGCAGATGGACGCGATCCGCTCGGGCGGGGCGATCGGTCTGGTGTTCGAATACGGCGGCGCGGCGGTGCGCGCAATGTCGATCGACGAACGCGCCACGCTGACCAATATGGTTGCGGAACTGGGCGGCTTCACGGGCATCGTGGAACCGGACCAACGCACGGTGGCGTTTCTGAAGGAGCGTCGCGGGGTCGACTTCAGCCTTGAAAGCTGGATGAAAAGCGATGCCGGCGCCACGTATCGCGACACGATTCGCATCGACGCTACCGCCATCGAACCGATGCTCGCGCGTCCGGGCGATCCGGGCAATGGCGTGCCGGCGCCGCAACTTGAGAGCGATGTCGCGATCGATATCGCGTATGGCGGCTCGTGCACGGCAGGCAAGCGCGAAGACTTCGACTTCTATCACGAGGTATTGCGTTGGGGTGTGGAGCACGGCATGCATGTGCCTGACAAGACGCGCCTGTTTCTGCAATTCGGCACGATGGCAGTGCGCGCCTATTGTGAGGAACAAGGCTATTTACCGGTTTTCGAGCGCGCGGGGGTGACGCTCGTGATGCCGGGCTGCGGCTCGTGCGCGAACTGCGGACCGGGGCAGTCGGCCAACGCGAACGAGGTAACGATCAGCGCGATCAACCGCAATTTCCCTGGCCGCTCCGGTCCGGGCAACGTGTGGCTCGCGAGCCCCTACACCGTTGCAGCGAGCGCGCTGGCTGGAAAAATCACCACCTTCGAACAATTGAAGCGCGCACGCGGCTAGAATGCTGGCCGGACCTTGGGGCCCGGCATCGTGGTGCGTGCGATACGCAAAAGTAACCAGAAGGCCGGCACGAGACCGGACCCGGCGAGCATCGTCGTGCATCGCCTGCATGAGCGCACTACCAGGAGACAAACAATATGGCATCCCCCGATCACGCCGGGTCCGTCGCGCGCAGCACCGGCGGCGCGGCGTCTTCCGCAACGGCTGCGGCGTCTGCTGCGTCCATCACGCTCGACGCCGGTAGCATCTCCGCGCGCCTCGACCGGCTGCCCGCCACACGCTCCATCTGGAAGCTGGTGGTGCTGCTAAGCCTCGGCTTCTTCTTCGAACTGTACGACCTGCTGTACTCCGGCTATGTCGCGCCAGGCCTCGTCAAAAGCGGGCTGTTGACGGCGACCACGCACGGTCTGTTCGGCTCGACCGGTGTCGCGAGTTTCATCGCCGCGCTGTTCAGCGGTTTGTTCATCGGCACGATCGCGTGCGGCTTTCTGGCGGATCGCTTCGGGCGCCGCGCCGTGTTCACGTATTCGCTGCTGTGGTACACGGCGGCCAACGTCGTGATGGCGTTTCAGGAAACGGCCACGGGTTTGAACTTCTGGCGCTTCGTGGCGGGGATCGGCATCGGCGTCGAACTGGTGACGATCGGCACGTATATCTCGGAGCTGGTGCCCAAGCAGATTCGCGGCCGGGCTTTCGCGTGCGAACAGGCCGTCGGTTTCACAGCGGTGCCGGTAGTCGCATTTCTCTCTTACGTGCTGGTGCCGCGCACGCTGCTTGGTCTCGACGGCTGGCGCTGGGTGGTGCTGATCGGCGCGCACGGTGCGCTGTTCGTGTGGTGGATCCGACGAGCGTTGCCGGAAAGCCCGCGCTGGCTCGCGCAACAAGGGCGTCTTGCCGAAGCCGATCGCGTGATGAGCGAACTTGAAGCGAAGGTGCGCGGCGAATATGGCCGTGAACTGCCGCCGCCCGCAGCGCCGGTGCCGGTTGCGCCGCGCGGCAGCTTTCGCGATATGTGGGTGCCGCCGTACCGCGGCCGTACCGTGATGATGACGCTCTTCAATATTTTCCAGACGGTCGGCTTCTATGGTTTCGCGAACTGGGTGCCGACGCTGCTGATCAAGCAGGGCATTACGATCACCACAAGCCTGATGTACTCGAGCGTGATTGCGCTGGCCGCGCCGATCGGTCCGATAATCGGCCTCTTTATCGGCGACCGCTTCGAGCGCAAGACGGTGATCGTGGTGATGGCGGCCGTGAATATCGTGTGCGGCCTCTGGTTCAGCCAGGCATCCGGCGCGGTGCTGCTGGTGAGCCTCGGGGTGTGTCTGACGCTCGCGGGCAACATCATTTCGTACAGCTACCATGCGTACCAGGCCGAACTCTTTCCGACCAGCATTCGCGCGCGGGCGGTGGGCTTTGTTTATTCGTGGAGCCGTTTCTCGGCGATCTTCACGGCCTTTCTGATCGCGGCGGTGCTGAAGCACTTCGGCACCACTGGCGTGTTCGTCTTCATCGCCGGTGCGATGCTGATCGTGATGCTGGCGATCGGTCTGATGGGGCCGCGTACGAAGGGTCTGGAGCTGGAGAAGATTTCGAAGTAGAACGAGTCAGAACAACTGTTCCTGCCCCGACATCAACGTCGTGAAATCGTCGCGCAACAGCGGCAGGATCGCATCCGCAACCGGTTGCAACTGCCGCGTCAGATAGTGTTCGTAGTCGATCGCCGAGCGCAAGGTCTCGAGCGGTTCCGGTCCGGCGGTTGTCATCACATAGCTGATCCAGCCGCCGTTCTGGTATTGCAATGGACGTCCCTGTTGCCGGTTGAACTCGTCGGCCACGCGTGCCGCGCGCACATGCGGCGGCACGTTGCGTTCGTACTCGCCGAGCGAGCGGCGCAAGCGCTTGCGGTACACGAGCTGATCGTCCAGTTTTCCCGCCAGCGTATCGCGCACATAGTCGCGTACATAGTCCCGATACGGCTGTTGCCTGAAGATTCGCCCGTAGAGTTCCTGCTGGAACTGCTGGGCAAGCGGCGTCCAGTCGGTGCGCACCGTTTCGAGCCCTTTGTAGACGATGTTTTCGCTGCCGTCCGGCAAAACAGTCAGCCCGGCATAGCGTTTCTTGCTGCCTTCCTCGGCGCCGCGAATCGTCGGCATGAAAAAGCGCTTGTAGTGCCGCTCGAATTGCAGCTCCAGCGCGCTCTCGAGTCCGAAGCGTGCCTGCAGATCCTGCCGCCATTGCGCATTGATATGCTCGACCAGCGCGCGGCCGATCCGGCTCGCATCTTCTTCGCTATGCGCGTGCTTCAGCCACACGAAAGTCGAATCGGTGTCGCCGTAAATGACTTCATAGCCTTGCGCCTCGATCAGCTCGCGCGTGGCGTGCATGATTTCGTGGCCGCGCATCGTGATCGACGAAGCGAGGCGCGGGTCGAAGAAACGGCATCCGGTGGAACCGAGCACGCCGTAGAAAGCGTTCATGATGATTTTCAACGCCTGCGAAAGCGGCCCGTTGTGCGCGCGTTTGGCGGCTTCGCGTGCCTGCCACACCTGGCCGACGATCGAAGGCAGGCAATGGCGCGTGCGCGAGAAGCGTGCGCCGAGAAAACCCGGCACCGATTGATCGTCGGCGGGATTCAGCATGCCTTCCACGAGCCCTAGCGGGTCGATCAGAAACGTCCGGATGATCGACGGGTAGAGGCTCTTGTAGTCGAGCACCAGCACGGAATCGTAGAGGCCGGGCCGCGAATCCATCACGAATCCGCCGGGGCTCGCGGCACCGGCTACGTCGCCGAGATTCGGCGCGACGTAACCCTGACGATGCATGCGCGGCATATATAGATGCGTGAACGCCGCGACCGATCCGCCGCTGCGGTCCGCGGGCAGGCCGGTCACGGTTGCGCGCTCCAGCAGGAACGACAGCAGTTCGGTTTTCGCAAAGATGCGCGTGACCAGTTCGCAATCCTTCAGGTTATAGCGCGCCAGGGCCGGCTTGTCCTCGTCGAAACGGCGCTGGATTTCGTCCATGCGTTGATAAGGATTGTCGATCGCCTTGCCTTCGCCCAATACGGAACGCGCCACATATTCGAGGCTGAACGAAGGGAAACTCCACGTCGCGGAGCGCAAGGCTTCGATACCGTCGATGATCAATCGTCCCGCGGCGCCCGCGAAGAAATGATTCTGTTTGTGGCCGTGCTCGCGCCATTCCATCACGGCGCCACCGCGGCCGAGTCGCAGCGGCACGCGATACTGTTCGGCGTGCTGCTGCAACACACGCAAGTCGAACTGCACGAGGTTCCAGCCGATGATCGCATCGGGGTCGTGCCGTTCCAGCCACGTATTCAGTTTTTCCAGCAGCTGTGCGCGGCTTTCGCAGTATTCGAGGTCGAAGTCGATACCACCGGCGTCACCGTTCGGCGGTCCCAGCATATAGACCTGACGCTGTCCGCACCCTTCGAGCGCGATGGAATAGAGTTCGGCGTGCGCGCTGGTTTCGATATCGAGCGACACCAGCTTCAATGACGGACGGTAGTCCGTAGCCGGTTTCAACTCGCCGTTCATGAGCGGGCCGCCATGCTGCGCGTCGCCGCCGAACCATACCGGCGCGGTGATGAAGCGCTCCATCATGTAACGCTCGGGCGGGAAAATATCCGCCTCGTAGACGTCGACGCCGCCTTGTTTCAAGCGCTTCTCGAGACCTGTCAATTGCCGGTATTGCGGACAGTAGAGTCCCATGACCGGCCGATGCCGGAAATCGCATAGATCGAGCGGACGCAGATCGAGCGGCGCCTCACGGCGAAGGATTGTTTCCGCGCGTTCCCGGTGCGCGGCCGGAATGAACGCCACTGAAGGCTGAGGGCGCAAACGGATGTGACGGGGCCCGCCGTCTGTTGCCAGCCAGAAATCCACTTCCGTGCCGGCGGGAGTATCCCGCCAATGTCGGGTCAGAATGAAACCCTGTTCAAGCTCAGTCAAACTGCCACCTCTAAACGGGCGTCATCGCCTGGCTCGATTTTACCGTTATGCGCTTTGAGCCGTGCCGCCACTCTTTCGGTGGCAACGATGAGTGATGGGTCGGTTCAGATGAACGCGCTGGATGCAGACGCGCCGGCTAGTCTGTATGATCGTTTTGCAGCGATTCCTTCGGCGTGGATCATGCGCCGGTCAAGCCCATCAGAAACGGAGTGAACGATATGAAGTTGAGCAAGCTTGTTATTGTGGTCGCGGTAGCTGCATCCAGTTTTGGCGCGCAGGCCCAAGTGGCCGGCACGCAGCCCTTAAGCGTCACGGTCGAGCAATCGAATGCGCTGCTGAGCGGCTGGAGTGTGAAGAAGAGCATTCTCGGCAAGGGCGTGTATAACGACCAGAACGAAAAGATCGGTACGATCCGCGATCTGGTGGTCGCCCCCGATGGCTCGCTGTCCGCCGCCATTGTCTCCGCGGGCGGATTCCTGGGCGTGGCGTCGCATGACGTAGCCGTGCCTATCGCCGCACTGGATATTCGTTCGGGGAATTTCTATCTGGCAGGCGCGACGAAAGATGCGTTGAAGGCGACGCCCGCGTTTCAGTACAACAAGGTTCAGTCGCCGCCGAAGCCTAAAAAGCTGACTGGCCAGTAATGTGTCGAGCCGGCGAGTTCGCCGGCCGGGGTCGTTAAGCGCGCTTCAAATCCGGCCCGCTTAACGACGGTTCTGCTAAAGCACGCTTATGCTTCCAGCGCGAGCGTGGCGAACGTGCCCAGCCAATGTTCGCCCATGTAGTCGCCGGCCACGTGCGGCAGGGCGCTCTGAAGATGACGCTCGGCCGAATCGAACAATACGGTGCGGCGCACGTCGCCGGCCGGCAACGCGCGCGCCAGCGAACGCTGGCACCACGCGCGGCTCAGGTTCAGGCCATCCAGGTGGGCAATCTTGCCGTCGGTGCGATCGGTCACGGTGACAGGTTCAAACAGCGTGGCCGGCTTCTTCGCACCGAGATCCGGCAGAAAGCGCCTGAACCATTCGCTGAATTGCGCGGGCGGCAACACCCGCCGCATCAATTCCGCTTCCATTAGCGAAGGCGACAGGAACTCGTCGCCGGCCGGCTCCCAGGCCTGGCACGCGACATCGTTCAGGAACCAGCGTTCCGCCGTGTTGACCAGCAGCGCTTCGAGCGATTCACGCGAGGTTTGCCGCGCAAAATCGAGCGTGAGCGCAAGCGCGAATGCCATGTTGAAATGCGTGCCGACGCGCAACGGGTAGGTCGCTTTCGGCAGAAATTCCTCGAAGCGTTCGACAAAGGCCTCGGTCAAGGGCGCAAAAACCTTGGACCAGCGCGCCGCTTCCGATAGCTTCAGCGTGTGCAGTTGCGCGCTTAGTGCAAGCAGCCAGGCCCATCCATACGGGCGCTCGAAACCGCGGTTATGCGCCAGATCGAGATACGCCAGCTCGCCGGCCACATTCGCCGGGGTGAAATGCTCGTCGACCACCGCGACAATGCGCGCTGCTTCAGGCAGATCGGGGAAGCGGTCGAGCAGATGCAGGATGAGCCAGTAACCATGCACGCACGAATGCCAATCGTAGCTGCCATAAAATATCGGATGCAGCGCGCGCGGGCCCTGCACGTCTTGCGGACCGGCAAGCGAATGGGTCAGCTTGTTCGGATACTCGCGCGTGAGATGGGCGAGTGCGAGATTGGCGAATTTAGACGCGAATTCGGGCGTGAGTTGAACAGTCATCGGCGCCTCCTCAAAAGCGGAATACGAACAGGTACAACAGTATGGTATTGACGATCAGCAATAGTAAAGCAGTTGGCCACTGCGCCTTGATCACGCCATTCTGGTCTTTCAGTTCAAGCAGTGCGACCGGCACGATATTGAAGTTGGCGGCCATTGGAGTCATCAAAGTGCCGCAGAAGCCGCACAGCATGCCGATCGCACCGAGAATGGCCGGGTTGCCGTGGAACTGATGCACGATCAATGGCAGGCCGATGCCGGCTGTCATCACCGGAAACGCGGCAAACGCGTTACCCATGATCATCGTGAAGATCGCCATGCCGAATGTATAAGCCGCGACCACCGCGAAAGCGGAGTCGACCGGAATCCACGTTTTCACGAGATCCGATACGACGTGGCCCACACCGGCAATCGCAAACAGCGCGCCGAGGGCGGCCAGCATCTGCGGCAGAATCGCGGCCCAGCCCACAGTATCCATGGTGTGCCGCGCGTCTTTCAACGCATGCACCGGCGAGTCGCGCAACATGAACAGCGCGGCGCCGAAGGCGACCAGCGTGCCCAGCACCAGTGAAATCAGCGTGACGTTCTTCGGCTCGACGAACGGTACATATTTCAGCGTCAAGGTGCCGAGCAGGGTAATGACCGGAATCAGCAGCGCCGGGATGAAAAGCTTATTGCCGAAGCGCCGTGCGTTGGCTTCGCGGCGCGTGGCGGCCGCTTCGCTATTGCCGTCGGTTTTGCCTTTGCCGAGCTTGCCGGACCCGGCGATCAGGGCGAGTGCAATCGCGAGACAGCCGGTCACGAAATGCGGCAGTTCCCCGCCGAACATAAAGGTGATCGCGTAGATGCCCCAGAACAGAAAGTTGACGATACGGCGTGGATTCGAGCGGTCTTGCAGATTGAAGAGCGCGAACGCGGCAAACATCAAACCGGCGAGCACGTAGAGGGATTCGAGCTTGATCGTCATCGTGCAATACCTCGTTGCTGTCCTGCCGCCGCGCCCAGCGCATTCATCTTGTGCGAGAGATTGCGATCGAGCAGCAGCAGGCGCACGACGTGAATCACGAGTGCCGCCACCGCCGTGGGAATCGCCCATACGGACACGTGCAGGGGCTCGACGACGATGCCGTTCTGCTCGAGAAAACCTTTGATCAGCAGGATCGACTGGATCGCAATGAAAATATCTTCGCCGAAGAACACGGCAATGTTGTCGACCGCCGACGCATTCGCGCGAATCTGCTGACGCACCGCGTCGGGCAGTTCGCCATAGCGGTTCGCGGCGGCCGCCTCGGCCATTGGCGCGATCAGCGGGCGCACCATCTGCGCATGGCCGCCGAGCGAAGTGAGCCCAAGCGCGGCGGTGATCTGGCGAATCACGAAATAGAGCATCAGCACGCGGCCCGTGGTGGCGGCGTGCAGGCGCGAAATCAGGTGTTTGGCCTGTTCCTTCAGGCCGTTGCGTTCGAGCAGTGCGATCACGGGCAGCGTGAGCCAGATCAGGCCCATGTAGCGGTTATCGGCGAATGCCTTGCCGAACGCGCTGACGATCTCCACCGGTTGCAAGCCCCCGGCGATGCCGGTGGCGATTCCCGCGATCGTTACCACCAGTAGCGCGTTGAAGCGCAATGCGAAGCCGAGTACGACGATCGGCACGCCAATCAAGACCCACATGCTGTTCTCCGGTATTGCTGCTATGTCGTTGTTTTGCCGCTGTGCGTGTTGTTTCGGATGTCTCGCGCAGACTGGTTGCGCCCGTGATGCGACGGGTTGCGCCAGGTTGCAATGGTGCGCAGGCGACGAAATCTAACACGATAATTTATCGATAAATAGTCGACAAAATGCCGTTTTCGGGTAAACGCCAGGTGGCAGGTTGATAGGCCGGTGAGCTTGTAGGGTGGGAAAGGGACGTGTGGTGCGGGAGGCGTGGCTCAAGCCGGCAGCCTGCCTTGCGTCAGCAGGGGCAGCGCGGCATTGCGCAGCGGAGTTCGGTTTCGCGCCGCACCGCGCGTTCAAGCAGGCAGCGCGTTGTTCTTCAGACAGTCGATGAAATATTCCGCCGCATCGCCCAGCACGCCATCCTTGCGATAAATCAGGCTGAGCGCGAGGGGCGGCAGTGCGAAATCGAGCGCGACGCGCTCCAGCGTGCCGCACTCGATTTCCTCGTTCAACTGGAAATCCGGCCAGACGCTCACCACGCCCGCTTCGCTGGCGAGTTCGGCATAGAGCCGCCGCGCGGTGCAAACCGTGATCCTCGAAGGCGGCGCCAGCGTCCCGCCTGTATCACCCGCGCGCGCGGTTAGCGCGGCCCAGAATGCGGGCACGCTTTTGCGCGTGTAGTTGTAGAGCCAGTGCGCTTCCCGCAAACCAGCAAGCTGTGTTGCGCCCGCCAGCGGATCGCCCGACTTGACCGCCAGCGATTGCGACACCGTGCCGAGCGGTGTCACGCGGAACTCGTTGCTGGGGTCCCCTTCGCCGGTAAAACCGATGCACATGTCGAATGAGCCGTCGCGCAGGCCGTCGATGAGACGCGTGGTCTGGTACTCGTGCACGTCGAGCTGCACATCGGGAAATCGCTTGCGGAAAGCGTGAATTGCTTCAGGCACGACGATCGACGCCGCGAGCAGCGACACGCCGATCTCGAGTGTTCGCCCGGCCGACGACTTCATCTCCTCCAACTCCTGCTCGGCCCGTGCGATCTCGGTCACGACAGTTCGCGCACGCCGGAGCAGCGCTTCGCCATACGGTGTCAAACGAATTCCCGAGCCACTGCGCAATAACAGTTGCACGCCGAGGCGCGCCTCCAGTTCCTTGATGCTCTTGGTGACGGCCGGCTGCGACAGGCACAGCGCATCAGCGGCGGCCATCAGCGTGCCGTGCTCGGCAATCGCCACGAGGGTGCGTAATTGAGTGGTTTTCATGGTGTCCGCGGCCCATAAGCGTTGGCTATGTACATAAAAAACTGGAAATTGACCAGTCGCGGGGCTGGCTAGTATAGCCACTGCGCCGCTGGTGACGAGGCGCGCGGCCGGCAGCACTCAAGACAAGGAGCGAAAGTGGGACTGAACGTAATCGATGCGGACATCGACGAACTGGTGGCATTGCGGCGAGACATTCACGCCAATCCGGAGACGGCTTTCGACGAGACACGCACAAGCGAACTCGTTGCCGCGAAACTGCGCGCCTGGGGTATCGAAACACACACGAGTATCGGCAAAACGGGCGTGGTCGGCGTGATTCGTGGCACGGGTGCGGCGCCCGGCATGGGGCGCACCATCGCATTGCGCGCCGACATGGATGCGCTGCCGATGGAAGAAGAGGGCCGGCCGTTGCACCGCTCGTTGCGGCAAGGGGTATTTCACGGTTGCGGCCACGACGGCCACACCGCGATGCTGCTCGGCACGGCACGCCATTTCAGCCGTCATCGCGATTTCGCCGGGACGCTCGTGCTGATCTTCCAACCCGCCGAGGAAACCGGCGGTGGTGCGCTGGCCATGCTGGCCGACGGGCTCGAAAGCCGGTTTCCGTACGACGAGATCTACGGCATGCACAATGCTCCCCATTTTGCGCCGGGTACGTTCGGCGTACGCGACGGCGCCATGCTGGCGTCGTGCGACGAGATGCGGATCGACGTGACCGGCGTTGGCGGTCATGGCTCGTCGCCTGAAAAGACCCGGGACCCGATCGCGGCTGCCGCACAACTCATTTGCGCGCTGCAGACTGTGGTGAGCCGCGCGATCGATCCTGCTTCGGCTGCCGTACTCAGCATCGGCAGCATTCATGCGGGCACCACGTCGAACGTGATTCCTTCGCATGCGCAGATGACGGGCACCGTGCGCACGTTCGACGAAAGCGTGCGCGAACGGATGAAGGCGCGCATCGAGTCGATCTGCGCGGGCGTCGCACTCGCGACCGAATGCGAGATCGCGGTGACGTTCTATGGCAGCTCGCCTGCGACGATCAATCATCGTGTGCAGGCCGAAGCAGCGGCAGCGGCGGCGGAGCAAGTGTTCGGCGCGGAGAACGTGCTGCGCGATTTTCCGCCGCTCAACGGCTCGGAGGACTTCTCAGAGTTTCTATTGCGTAGCCCCGGCGCCTATGTGCTGCTTGGACAGGGCGGGGTCTATTGCCATCACCCCGAGTTCGATTTCAACGACGACGTGCTGCCGCTCGGCGTGCGCTTCTTCGTGACGCTGGCCCTCGCGCGTCTCGACGCCTAGCCCGTCCTTTCGCATCAGCCGCATCAGCCGCATCAGTTGCAGCGCGTTGGCGCGAATGCCGCGGGCGCAGCAGCGATGACGCATCCGGATAACGCCTAGAACAACTCCAGAATCCGGTGATACATCATCCCAAGTTCCAGCGCCGGTCCGCGCAACGCCGGCCCACCCGGAAAGCGCGCATGCCGTAATTGAGCGAACAGATCGAAGGCCGCTGTCTCACCGGCCATGGCCTTCGCAACGACGCGCCCGGCGATCCCGGTCAGCGCCACGCCGTGACCGGAAAACCCCTGCACGTAGAAGTAATTCGGATCGATCGAGCCGAAATCGGGTGCCCGATTGCGTGTCACGTCGACAAAACCACCCCACGCATAGTCGATTCGCACATCGTCGAGCTGCGGAAACACGCCGATCATGCGCTGGCGAATCTCTTCGCCGAGTTGTGCGGGCGACGCACCGGTCGAACTCGCGCGTCCACCGAACAGCACCCGATGATCCGCCGACAGACGGAAGTAATCGAGGAAGAAGTTGTTGTCGCAAATCGCTTCGCGCCCTTTGATCAGGGCGTCCGCGCGTTCTTTACCGAGCGGCTCCGTGGCGACGATATACGACGCGATCGGCGCGATACGCGCGGCCACCGGCGCGGGCAGCACGTCGCCGAGCGTGGCGTTGCCGCACGCGGCGACGAAGCGGCAGCGCACTTCACCGCCGGCCGTCCGCACAACAGGCCGCGCGCCGCGCACAACTTCGATCACCGGCGAATGCGCGAACAATTGCGCGCCTTCACGACGCGCTGCATCGGCAAGACCGAGGCAGTATTTGAGGGGATGCAGGTGGCCGGAGAACGGATCGTAGACCCCCGCCAGATAACGTCGCGACGCGACCCGTGAACGCACCTCATCGGTATCGAGCCACGAGAGTTTCGTGTAACCCCAGCGTTGCGCGGCCGACTCCATCCACGAACGCAAATCCGGCACGCGTTTGGGCTTGGTCGCGACCGTCAGATAACCGGCGGTGAAATCGCAATCGATGCCGTAACGTTCAATGCGCTCGCGCACCAAAGCGACGCCTTCCACCGACATCGCCCACGCGGCGCGCGCACCGTCGAGACCGAGCTGACGCTCGATGATCTCGTCTTTCGCGAAACCCACCAGGGTCTGTCCGCCGTTGCGGCCGGACGCTCCCCAGCCGGGGCGGTGCGCATCGAGCACGATCACCGACAGGCCGCGCGCCCGGCACTCGAGCGCCACCGACAAACCGGCGAAGCCGGCGCCGATCACGCAGACGTCTGCCTCCACCGTGCCGTCGAGCGTCGGATCGTCGGTAAGCGGACGGGTCGCGCTCGCCTCGTAGTACGAGTTGGCGATCAGCGCATCGGCGCGGTGGTCGAGGGTGTTGAAGCCGGGAGTCGGAGCGTTCATCAGAGCAGATCCTTCATTCGATACCAGGCCATCGCGAGCACGAGGGCAGGGGTGCGCAGTGTAGCGCCACCGGGGAAGTCGCGGTGACGAATCTTGCCGAACAGATCGAAGCGCGATGCCTGGCCGTCGATCGCCTCGGCGATCAGTTTGCCGGCGAGCCCGGTGGTGTTCACGCCGTGACCGGAGAAGCCTTGAGCGAAATATACCGTCGGCGACAGGCGCCCGAAATGCGGCGCGCGATTCATCGTAATGTCGACGAAACCGCCCCACGCATAGTCGATTTTGACATCGTCGAGTTGTGGGAAGGTCTTCAGCATATCGCGGCGCATCGCCTCGCCGAGGTTGCGAGGCGCGAACGTCGAGTAGCTGACTTTACCGCCCCACAGCAAGCGGTTATCGGGCGCCGGGCGGAAATAGTCCAGTACGAAGCGGCTGTCGCACACGGCTGCTTTCGCCGGCATCAATGCTTCGGCGCGATCGGGGTCGAGCGGTTCGGTGGCGATCACGTAGGTGCCGACCGGCATGATCTTGCTGGCGATGTCCGGTGCGAGTTGGCCGAGATAGGTATTGCAGGCAAGCACGACGAATTGCGCATTCACCTGGCCGCGCGCTGTTTCGGCCACATGCCGGCCGTTTTCCTCGCGCAACGCGGTGACGCAACTGTCTTCGAAAATCCGTACGCCGGCCTCGCGTGCCGCACGCGCCAGGCCGAGCGTGTAGTTGAGCGGGTGCAGATGGCCGCTGTCCGCGTCGAACAGGCCGCCAAGATAGCGTTGCGATTGAACATACTCGCCGACGCCATCGGCGTCGACATAGCTGAAGCGCTCGTAACCGAAGCGGCGTTGCGCTTCGTCGCGCCATTTTTGCAACGCGTCCGTATCGTGCGGCTTGTTCGCCGCCGTCAGATAACCAATGGTCAGATCGCAATCGATCTGATGCTTCGCGACGCGCTCCTTGACGATATCAAGGGTTTCAAGCCCCATGTCCCAAACACGCTTCACGTCATCCGCGGGCATGAACTTCGCGAATGTATCGATATCGCAGGCGAAGCCGCCGATCAACTGGCCGCCGTTGCGGCCGCTCGCGGCCCAACCGACTTTCGATGCTTCGAGCACCGCGACCGAGTGGCCGCGTTCGGCAAGGTTCAACGCAGTCGAGATGCCGGTGAGGCCCGCGCCGATCACACAGACGTCGACGTTGAGCGTTTCTTCGAGCGGAGGGTGGCGCGTGCTGTCGTTGGCGGTTGCTGCGTAATACGAGGCGACGTGAGGCTGGTTTGAGAATCGGAGCATAGGCAGAGCATGCGGAAGAGGCCTTGGCGCGTGACCCGCCATAAGGCCGGGCCACGCGGTGAGGCGGGTCGTATTAGAACGAGTAGATGAACTGCGTCGCGAGCAGGTCGTTGGACTTGCCATACGAACCGTCGTTCTTCAGGAACACCTGTTTGTTCGCCCAGTCGTGGCGGTATTCCACCTTGACCGTGATCTGCTGGGTCGGGTAGAACAGCAGATCGAGCGAAACGTCCTGACGGGTGGCCCCCTTGCACTCGAAGCCCAGACCGCCGTTCGCCTTCGAATTGGCAAGACAGTCCGCGCCAATGCCGAAGCCGTCAGCCGTGTCCATGCCGTTCGAGTTCAGCGCAATACCACCGCCGCCACCACCGTTCTTGCTGTCGACCAGCAGGTCGTAGCGCACCGTCGCACCCATGCGACCCACCACCGGCAGATTGAACTTGCGGTGCGCGAGCAGCGACAGGCCGTACCACTGCGCCTGACCGCCGTTGAACGCGGCATTCTGCTGCTGACCGTAATCGACTTCGGCGTTGTACTGAACGTCGGCGAGGGTATAGGTCAGGTCCGCTTCACCGAAGAAGAATGTGCCGCCCGCGCTGGGCGACTGGCCGCCTACGCCGTAGGAGACCGCACCGGTGTTCGCATCGATCGCGCTGGGCAGCGTCTGACGTCCGATATTGAACGACCCGCCAATATCCAGTGCGCTCGACCACGTGTAGTCGGTACGCGCGGTGAAGGTCGGGATCTTGTTGCTGGTCGTGATCGGGTCGCCCAGCGCGTTGGTGCCGATCTGGGTGGTCGCGCCATACGTGCGGTACTGCTCGTTGCCGAGGAAGAACTTCCACGCCCAGTTACCCGTCGTATAGTTCGCGCCGATCCCGATGTAGCTGCCTGGATCCGAGAAGTCATACAGCAGGTTGTGCGTGAGCGTGAGCATCTGGTTCGACTGCTGTACTTCATAGCCGCCGAAGCTCGGAATCAAACCGGCCACGAGCGTCGTGGTCGCCGTCAGGGGTACATTGACGACCGCCGTGTTCAGGATGTTGTTGCCAATATTGCCGTGCTCGTTCTGCAGCAGCGTAATACCGTTGCCGCGGTTCGGCATCAGGGTGATCTCGGCCGACGGCGCCATCGGGCCGACACCGAAGGTCTTCTTGATGTCCAGGTACAGATCGCCGAACGTGCTGTTGAAGTAGTTGTAGCTGCTTTCGTGGTTCGCGAACAGGAACGACGAGCTGCTCTGCGCGCGGTTATACAGGTACGTCGGATCGATATAACCCGTCACCGACAAACCCGCGATCGGGCCCGTGTTCGCCGCGTCCACCAGCGAGTCGACCTTCAGCTGCTGATTGGCGATCTGCTGCTTCATCGCATCGACCTGATCGTTGGTCAGCGTCGCCTGCGCCTTGCCGTAATCCGGCGAGGAGATGTCGACCGGTGCTGCCACCACAGCCGGAGCCGGCGCCGCGGTGCTGGCTGCGGCTGCCTTCGGCCTGGACGCTACCTCGGAACGCAACTGCTTCACCTCCTTTTGCAGTGCGTTGAGTTGGGCCTGGAGCGCCTTGATCTGGTCGCTGGTGGCGTCTGCCATGGCCATGCCCGGCAAACTCCCCGCCACCAACAGACAGATGAGCTTCTTTCTCATGCAAATTCTCCTTATTGGTCGTATTGCAAAGGACTTCTTATGCGCGTGCCGTATCGAGTGACTTCCGTACGGTGGCTTGTTGTGGTGCTGTCGGTAACGGGTCGGCGGCATCGGCGAGTGCGAACGCCATCTGCATATCGCGGTTGCGCCTGCGCTCACGCACCTGCATCCAGCGATTGACGGCGATCACGCCGATCGTCACCGTGGTGATGAAGATCGTGGCAAGCGCGTTCATTTCCGGATTCAAACCGAGGCGCACACGCGAGAACACGACGAGCGGCAACGTGGTGGAGCCCGGACCGGACAGGAACGCGGAGAGCACGAGATCGTCGAAAGACAGCGTGAACGACAGCAGCCAGCCGGACATCAGCGCCTGCGAGATCAGCGGCAGCGTGATCAGAAAGAACACCTTGAAGGGCGTCGCGCCGAGATCGAGTGCGGCTTCTTCGAGCGACCTGTTGAGTTCCTTCACCCGCGATTGGACGATGATCGCCACGTACGAAACGCACAGCATCACGTGGCCGATCCAGATCGTGAAGAGACCACGCCCCTTCGGCCAGCCGAGCATCTGTTCGAGCGCGACGAACAGCAGCAGCAGCGAGATGCCCTGAATCACTTCAGGAATCACGAGCGGCGCGTTGATCATGCCGGCGAACAGCGTGAAACCGCGAAAGCGTCCGAAGCGGGCCAGCACGAAACCCGCCCACGTACCGATCACCACCGATGCACACGCGGTCAGCAGACCGATTTTCAGCGACAGCCACGCTGCATTGAGCAGTTCGCCGTCCTGCAGCAGTGCGCCATACCATTTGAGCGAGAAGCCGGACCAGACCGTGACGAGCTTCGATTCGTTGAACGAATACACCACCAGGCTGATGATCGGGATATACAGGAACAGAAATCCGAACGTCAGCACGCTATTGGAAAGCGTTCTATTTGGCTTGATCATTTCGCGCCCTCCAGTTCCTTGACCTGGTAGTACTGGAACACGGCCATTGGCACGAGCAGCAGTAGAACCATGGCGACGGTGACGGCGGATGCCATCGGCCAGTCCATATCGTTGAAGAATTCATCCCACATCACGCGGCCGATCATCAGCGTGTCGGCGCCGCCCAGCAGCTCAGGAATCACGTACTCGCCGACCGCCGGAATGAACACCAGCAGACTGCCGGCGATGATGCCGTTCTTCGACAGCGGCAAGGTGATGCGCGTGAACGCGGTCCACGGTTTGCACCCGAGGTCATAGGCCGCTTCGAGCAGCGTCAGATCCATCTTCACCAGGTGCGCATACAGCGGCATCACCATGAACGGCAGGTACGAATAGACCATGCCGATATACACGCCAATATCCGTGTGGTAGAGGCGCAACGGCGAATGAATCATGCCGATGGCCATCAGCGTGTGATTGAGCAGGCCGTCGTCCTTCAGGATGCCGATCCAGGCGTAGACGCGGATCAGGAACGACGTCCAGAACGGCAGCATCACGCCCATCATCAGCAGGTTGCGCTTCGTGGGTTCCGAGCGGGCGATGTAGTACGCAATCGGATAGCCGATCAGCAGGCAGAAGAAGGTCGAGATCGCCGCCATCTTCAGCGAACTGATATACGTCGCGACGTACAGGTCGTCTTGCAGCAGGAACGCGTAGTGGCCGAGCTGCATCGCGAAATGCACCATGCCGTCCTTGACCGTCACGAGATCCGTGTACGGCGGAATGCCCAGGCGCAGATCGGCGAAACTGATCTTCAGCACCAGCACGAACGGCAACGCGAAGAACACCGTGAGCCACAGGAACGGCACGCCGATCACCGTCGTGCGGCCCGACGGCACCAGCAACGGAAGGCGTTTCTTCAGCCAGCCGGTGAGACGGCCGCTGGACGGCGCGCCGAGCGCCGCGGGGGAGGTAGTGGGATTGCTCATTGCGTCAGCACCACGCCGCTAGCCGGCGACCAGTAGACGAACACGTCGTCGTTATAGGAAGGGGCACCCTCGCTCATCAGGTGCGAGCTGGAGAGATTCGACACGACCGTCTTGCCGCTCGGCAGGCGCACGTGGTACAGCGAATAGCTGCCCATATACGCCACGTCGGAAACCACGCCGCGCGTCCAGTTGTGCGGCGTAGCCGGTTTTTCGCGCGACACCTTCACGCGCTCCGGGCGCACCGAAATACCCACCGGCATGCCGAGCGGCCCGGTAATGCCGTGGCTCACGTAGATGCGTGTTTCGAGGTCTTCGCTCTCGACGAAAATATGGTCCGGCTCGTCCGCCACCACCGTGCCTTCGAACAGGTTGGTCGAGCCGATGAACTCCGCCGAGAAGCGGCTGTTCGGAAACTCGTACACCTGGCTGGGCGAGCCGATCTGCACGATGCGGCCTTCGCTCATCACCGCGAGACGACCGGCCATCGTCATGGCTTCTTCCTGATCGTGCGTGACCATCACGCAGGTCACGTCGACCTTGTCGATGATGTTCACCAGTTCCAGCTGGGTCTTCTGGCGGATCTGCTTGTCGAGCGCCGACATCGGCTCGTCGAGCAGCAGCAGCTTGGGGCGCTTGACGAGCGAGCGGGCCAGCGCCACGCGCTGCTGCTGTCCGCCGGAGAGCTGATGCGGCTTGCGTTGCGCGTACTTACCCATCTGCACGAGATTGAGCGCGTCGGCAACACGCTCCTTGATCTCGTTCTTCGGCGTGCCTTCCTGCTTGAGGCCGAAGGCAATGTTCGCTTCGACCGTCATGTGCGGGAACAGCGCATACGACTGGAACATCATGTTGACCGGCCGCTTGTACGGCGGCATCGCGGCAAGATCTTCGCCGTCGACGAAAATGCGCCCGGACGTCACCGTCTCGAGCCCCGCGAGCATGCGCAGGAGTGTGGACTTGCCGCAGCCGGAGCTGCCGAGCAGGGCAAACAGTTCGTTCTTGGCAATACTCAGGTTGACGTTGTCGACAGCCGTGCTGTCGCCGAATTTCTTCACGACATTTTCGATGCGAACGAATTCGTCCGATTTCGATTTTGTCGTCGGGGCGGGGCGGGCCATCTGGGTGGCGCCGGCTACGCTATGGGATGTCGTCGAGTTCATGATGTAACCATTCCTTGCGGATCGCGAGCGCAAGTGTCTCCATACGAGACGCGGAAAGCGACTCGCAAGATGCGCTGCGATCGGAAAACATGGGACTGCGCGTGGACGGCGCAGGCTGACTGCCGTTACTGCCATTCATGCGCTCAGGGTTCGAGCGATCCCTGAGCGCGGGATCAAAGTGATTGGTTTGGCTTTAATTAATGGCCGGTTTTAAGCTGCGCCCAAAGACGGTTTTCGAGGCGCAGAATGTCGGTGGGCATCGGCTTCATGAGCGTCATTTTGCTCAGGACTTCGTCGCCCGGATAAACAGTCGTATCTTGCGCAACCGCTGGCGTAACGAATTGACGTGCCGCCTTGTTCGCAGTCGGATAGAACACTTCATTGGTGATCGCTGCGTTGACCTTCGGGTCTTCGATGTAATTGATCCACTTCAACGCGGCTTCCGGATGCGGTGCGTCTTTGGGAATCACCATCACGTCGAACCACAGCAAACCGCCTTCCTTCACATTCGAGAACTTCACCTGATACGAACGCTTGGCTTCCGCGGTACGGCGGCTGGCGATGCCGACGTCGCCGGACCATGCCACCGCCACGCACACGTCGTTATTGGCGAGGTCGTTGATGTAGCCGGAAGAATTGAACTGGGTGATGTACGGGCGGACTTTTTTCAGCACTTCGTACGCGGCCTGGTAATCGGCGGGATTCGTGCTGTTCGGATCCTTGTGCATGTACTGCAACGTGGCCGCGAATACGTCAACCGCCTGATCGAGGAACGACACGCCGCAGCCTTTCAGCTTCGACAGATTCGCCGGGTCGAACACGAGTGCCCAGCTATCGACCGGCGCGTTCGCACCGAGTGCCTTCTGCACGGCTTGCACGTTGTAGCCGATACCATCCGTGCCGTAGGCCCAAGGCACACCGTACTGGTTGCCCGGATCGGCGTCGCCAATCATCTTCATCAAAACGGGGTCAAGGTTCGCAAGGTTCGGCAGCTTCGACTTGTCGAGCTTCTGATAGACGCCGGCCTGAATCTGCTTGGCCATGTAGTTCGACGTCGGGACTACGATATCGTAGCCGGAGCTGCCCGCGAGCAGCTTCGCCTGCAACGTATCGTCGCTATCGTAGTTATCGTATTTGACATGGATGCCGTCCTGTTTCTCGAAGTTCGGAATCGTGTCCTTCGCGATGTAATCCGACCAGTTGTAGACATTCAGTTCCGTGTCGGCCGCAAGGGCCGGCGTGACCGACAACGCCGCAAAACCCGTGAAGGCGAGAAACGCGGCCCCCGCGACCGCATGACGAAGATGACAAACGCTCATGGTTTTTTCCCTTGATGTGAAGAACCGGCATGAGCGTGTATCGTGGGTGCGCGCATGCCGGAACGAACTGCCGTTACGAAATTCCGAGTTGTTGTGCGGTCGCGTCGATGGCTTTTTTGGCCTTCGAAACGATCTCGTCGATTTCCAGCTTATTGATCACGAGCGGCGGCGACAGCAGCATCCGGTCGCCGGTAGCGCGCATGATGAGGTTGCCGTTGAAGCAGAAGTCGCGGCAGATCGTGCCGACGTCACCGCCATTGGCGAAACGCTTGCGCGTTTTCGGGTCTGCCGCGAGTTGCAGGCCGGCCACCAGACCCGCGCCGGAGATTTCGCCAACGATCGGGTGATTGGCGAAGGTGTCGCGCAGCTTCTTCTGGAAGTACGGACCCGTGTCGGTCTTGACGCGTTCGACGATTTTCTCGTCGCGCAGCAGTTTCAGATTGGCGAGTGCCACGGCGGCGGCCACCGGATGGCCGGAGTAGGTGAGGCCGTGATTGAAGTCGCCGTGCTCGATGATCGCCTTGGCCACGCGATCATGCAGACCGACCGCGCCCATCGGTACATAGCCGCTCGTCAGGCCCTTGGCCAGCGTGATCAGATCCGGCTCGAAGCCGAAGTGCTGATGCGCGAACCATTCGCCGGTGCGGCCGAAGCCGCCGATGACTTCGTCGGCGACCAGCAGGATGTCGTACTTGCGGCAGATGCGCTGGATTTCCGGCCAGTACGTCGAGGCCGGGAAGATCACGCCGCCGGCTCCCTGGAAAGGCTCACCGATAAAGGCGGCCACGTTGTCCGCGCCGATTTCGAGAATCTTCGCTTCGAGTTGTTGCGCACGGGCCAGCGCGAATTCCTCCGGCGTCAGATTGCCTTCGGCTTCGCCGAAGAAATACGGCTGGTCGATATGAACGATGTTCTCGACTTTCGAGGGCATCTGTTCATGCATATAACCCATGCCGCCCAGCGTGCCGCCGGCGATCGTCGAACCGTGATAACCGTTCTTGCGTGAAATGACGACCTTCTTCGACTGCTTGCCTTGCGTTGCCCAGTGTTGGTGAACGATGCGCAGCACGGTGTCGTTGCCTTCCGAACCGCTGTTGCAATAGAAGAAGTGATTGAACGGTTCCGGCGTCAGCTCCGCGAGCAAGGCCGAGAGTTCGATGACCGGCGGGTGCGTCGTCTTGAAGAAGGTGTTGTAGAAGGGTAGTTCCTGCATTTGCCGGTACGCGGCGTCGGCCAGTTCCTTGCGGCCATAACCGACGTTCACGCACCACAAGCCGGCCATGCCGTCGATGATCTTGTTGCCTTCCGAATCCCACAGGTACACGCCTTGCGCCTTGACGATCACGCGGCTGCCGGCGAGATTGAGCGAACCCATATCCGAAAACGGATGGATGTGATGGGCCGCGTCGAGCGCGCGGTATTCAGCGGTGCTGCGTTGCGCGGCTTGTGCGCTCGCGGCGGGGAGCGCCGCGGGTTGCACGTAAGCGACTTCTTCTGTTCTGTAGCTCATACTGCCTCCAGGTTTTTATGCGTTTGCGGCTGACGTCTTAAACGTGCAACAGCAAATGTCGGCGTTCCCACGAACTGATCACGCGGAAGAACGCTTCGTATTCGGTTTCTTTCAGTGCCAGGTAGGCCTTGACGAATTTTTCACCCAGCACTTCGGCGATCGGTTCGCAGGCGCCCATCAACGTCAGACCCTCTTCGAGGTTGCGCGGCAACTGGTACGGCAATTCGTAACCGTCGCTGAGCAGCGGTTCGGTGGCTTCGAGCTTTTGCGTCATGCCGAGATAGCCGGCGGCCAGCGTTGCGGCAATCGCCAGATACGGATTGCAGTCGACGCCAGGAATGCGGTTTTCGATACGGCGCGCGGCCGGGCCCGAATGCGGAATCCGGAAACCCACGGTGCGGTTGTCGTAACCCCATGCCACATTGATCGGCGCGGCCATGAAGCGCGACAGGCGGCGGTACGAGTTGATGTACGGCGCGAAGATCGGCATCAGCGCCGGGGTGTATTTCTGCAGACCCGCGATATAGCCCGTAAACAACGAGGTGGGCTTGCCGTCCGGACCGGTGAACAGGTTGTGGCCGGTTTCTTCGTCCACGAGGCTCTGGTGCATGTGCATGGCCGAGCCCGGTTCGCCTTCCATCGGCTTGGCCATGAAGGTCGCGTACATTTTGTGACGCAGCGCGGCTTCACGCACCGTGCGCTTGAACAGGAACACGCTGTCGGCGAGTTTCAGCGGATCGCCGTGCATGAAGTTGATTTCCATCTGCGCGGCGCCGACTTCGTGAATCAGCGTGTCGACTTCCAGTTCCTGCACTTCGCAGTACTCGTAGATGTCTTCGAAGAGCGGATCGAATTCGTTGACCGCTTCGATCGAATACGCCTGGCGTCCGGTCTCCGGACGGCCGGTACGGCCGATCGGCGGTTGCAGCGGCAGGTCCGGGTCCTTGTTCATGTCGACCAGGTAGAACTCGAGTTCGGGCGCGATAACCGGCTTCCAGCCTTTGGCCTTATAGAGTTCGAGCACACGGCGCAGTACCCGGCGCGGCGAAATGGCGACCGGCGTGCCGTCGAAATGAACGCAATCGTGGATCACCTGGGCGGTCGGATCGACGGCCCACGGAATCATGCGGATAGTGCTGGGGTCGGGCACGCATACCATGTCCGGGTCGGTGACGCCGGTGAGCGTGCCGTCTTCCGGATAGTCCCCCGTGACGGTCTGGATCATCACCGCCTGCGGCAAGCGCATGGACTCGCCGGATTCGAACTTGCTGCGCGGAATGATCTTGCCGCGTGCGATCCCGGCCATATCCGGAATGATCGCTTCGATTTCGGTGACGCGGTTCTGTTTCAGGAAGTCGTCGATTTCATGCATGGTTATTCTCTCAGTTTTGGTGCGCGACCGGCTCAGGCATGCGTGGCAGCGGCGGATGCCGCGCCATAGCCGGCCTTGGTGCGCATTCGATCGCGGCAGGCGTCGCCGAAGGCGCGGAAGATCGCGGTGGAAAGCGCGTCGCTGGCATGCTTCCATTCCGGGTGCCACTGCACACCCAGCGCGAAGGCACGCGCATCTTTCACACTCACCGCTTCGATCAATCCATCAGGGGCGGTGGCTTCGGCCACCAATCCCACGCCCAGCCGCTCGACGCCCTGACTGTGCAATGAATTCACACGCGCTTCACTCGTGCCGCCCGCGAGGCGCTGCAACAAGCCGCCCTGCGTCAGCGTGATCGAATGCGACGGTGCGTATTGCACGTCGAGGTCGTCTTCCTTGTTCTCGCGATGGTCGTTCAAGCCGGCCACCGCGTGAACGCTTTGATGCAACGTCCCGCCGAACACCACGTTCATTTCCTGGAAGCCCCGGCATACCGCCAGCACCGGCACACCCGCGGCGATCGCCGCGCGCAGCAGCGGCAGCGTCGTCGCATCGCGTGCGGCGTCGTGCAACGTGCCCGGCGCGCTGGGATGGCCGCCGTAGCGGTGCGGCTCGACATTCGAATAGCTGCCGGTGAACAGCAGCCCGTCGACAGCGTCCAGTACGTCCGCGGTGGACTGACGCTCGCCGAGCGCCGGCACCAGCATGGCCAGCGCCTGTGAGCCGTCCACGATCGCGGCGATGTACTTTTCGCCGGTGACGTGCGATGGGTGAACTCCCATCATCGTTCTGTCGGCGCTGATGCCGACCAGGGGTTTGTTTCGCATAACTGATAGACGTGTGTGTTCCCCGCGGAACGCGGCATGAACAACGTTAAACACAGCGCGGCACGATTCCGCAGCCGGACGCGAGGCGTCAGGCCACCGGGGTAGTGCGGGCGGCTTTCGTCAACTGAACGCGCCGCGCGTGGTAATCAGGCTGGCCGTTCGATTCGCTCCGCTGCGGCGCGCAACGTCTCTGATCCGCGTGAAATGCATAGGCGGCAGACAGCACCGCACAGGCACGAACGCACGGCTCGATAGAGCGCGTTCACGCAAACGGATGAATCGAACGGCGAAAAAGGGGGAGGCGCTACGGCAGCAGCGAGGCGACTTCGTCCGTGCGCACAGCAATGAAGGCGCGCGCGGAGATGGAGTTGTGACGTCGTACTGAACGACGGGACAGGATTGTGAAGACGGACAGGAAGCGGCGGAACGCAAGGCTGCCGTTGCTGCCGTCGGCGATGGCGCCGTCAGCGCGAGGACAACTCGCCTGACTTCGATTCCATCTCACCAAAGGGCCTCGGACTCTCACGATTACACTCTAATGTCTATTGAACGACTTGCTCAAAAACGCTCGGGGCGTTTAAAGAAACAGGACGCTGGGATGGTCGGAGCTACCGGTTGCGAAACTGCTTCGCTGCGCCACAAAACACAATCTCGTATCTCGTGACACCGGCATGACGACCGCCTGTGAACCATCGTATACGAGCCAATAATGCCGTCAAATCATTTTTATAAAAGATTTATCAGGGCTTTCCCGGGGGTGTCATAAGAACACGCAGGCATGGGAACATTCGTTGCGGCTACTATATTTCGGAAGCCTTTCAGGGGTTTTCCCCAGCGGCGCGAAGATTAAAGTGATTAGAATATTCAACACTCGCGGGCAACTGTTGCCCGAGTCCACGGGTTCCGATCGTCTTCCATGTCAGAGAATTCAGCGATGTCTATAGAAGTAGCAACCCGTCTGCAATATATCCGTAAGAAGAATGGCCTGTCTCAGCGTGAACTGGCAAAACGGGCGGGAGTGACCAATGGCACGATTTCGCTGATAGAACAGAACCGCGTGAGTCCGTCGGTCGGGTCGTTGAAGAAACTGCTCGAATGCATACCGATGAGTCTCGCCGAGTTCTTCACCTTTGAAGTCGAGGCGGAGCGTTCGGTTGTATCGCGCCGCGCCGACATGCCGAATCTCGGCAATGAGTCGATCGAGTTCTATCTTGCGGGCTCCAGTGTGAAAGACCGCAACATGGGCATTCTGCGCGAGGTCTATCAACCGCTGTCGGATACGGGGCCCGAAATGCTGGAGCACGAGGGGCATGAGGGCGGAGTGGTGGTCAGCGGTCAGATCGAACTGACGGTGGACGGCGTCACGTGGCTGCTCGACCCTGGTGACAGCTATTACTTCGAAAGCCGCCTGCCGCATCGTTTTCGCAATCCCAGCGCGGAGCATCTCTGCGAGATCGTGTCGGCCAACTCGCCGCCCACGTTCTAAAGACTCCGCGCCAACGCGCCGCGACGCAGTTCCAAGCCGCCTGAGGTCGATGCCGGCGTGCGTCGAGCGCATAACATTGAGGCATCCTGATGGACAAGAAATCTCTCGCCTTCTGGCAAGACAAAGCCGCTACGCTTTCTATCGAAGGCCGTGCGTTTATCGACGGCGAATACCGTGCTGCCGCGGGCGGCCGTACGTTCGACTGCCTGAGCCCGATCGACGGCAGGCTGCTTGCCAAAGTCGCCGACAGTGCCGCGGTGGATGTAGACGCCGCCGTGGCGGCCGCGCGCCGCGCGTTTGACGCGGGCGTCTGGTCGGACCTCAATCCACGCAAGCGCAAGGCGATTCTGTTGCGCTGGGCGGCGTCGATCCGCGAACACATGGACGAACTCGCGCTGCTCGAAACGCTGGACGCAGGCAAGCCGATTGCCGACACGACCACGGTGGATGTGCCAGGTGCGGCGTACTGCGTCGAGTGGTTTGCCGAAGCGATCGACAAGGTCGGCGGCGAAGTCGCGCCGGCCGATCATCACCTGGTGGGTCTCGTCACGCGCGAGCCGATCGGCGTGGTTGCCGCGGTGGTGCCGTGGAATTTTCCAATCCTGATGGCTTCCTGGAAGTTCGGCCCGGCGCTCGCCGCGGGCAACAGCGTCGTGCTCAAGCCTTCGGAGAAATCGCCGCTCACCGCGATTCGCCTCGCCCAGCTCGCGCTGGACGCCGGTATTCCCGCCGGTGTGTTCAACGTGGTGCCGGGCGCGGGCGAGCCTGGCAAGCTGCTGGCGCTGCATCAGGACGTCGACTGTCTCGCCTTCACCGGTTCGACCAACGTCGGCAAGCTGATCATGCAGTACGCCGGCCAGTCGAATCTGAAGCGCGTCTGGCTCGAACTTGGCGGCAAGTCGCCGAACATCGTGATGCCCGATTGCCCCGACCTCGATCGCGCGGCGAATGCGGCGGCCGGTGCGATCTTCTACAACATGGGCGAAATGTGCACCGCCGGTTCCCGCCTGCTCGTCCATCGCGACATCAAGGAGGTGTTCCTCGACAAGCTGATCGCCGCCGCGCGTAGCTATACACCGGGCAACCCGCTCGATCCGCAAACCTCGATGGGCGCGATCGTCGACAACGTGCAGCTCGAACGCGTGCTCGGCTATATCGAAGCGGGCCGTGCCGAAGCAAAGCTGTTGCTGGGTGGATCGCGGGTCAGGCAGGAGACCGGCGGTTTCTATATCGAGCCGACCATCTTCGAGATTCCAGCTGCCGGGGCCAAGGTTGCGCGTGAGGAAATCTTCGGACCGGTGTTATCGGTGATCACGTTCGACACGGTCGAAGAGGCGATCAGGATCGCTAACGATAGTGAGTACGGCCTTGCCGCCGCTGTGTGGACCTCGAACCTCACCACCGCGCATGAAGTGTCGCGCAAGCTGCGTGCCGGCACGGTATGGGTCAACTGCTATGACGAAGGTGGGGATATGAACTTCCCGTTCGGCGGCTACAAGCAATCGGGCAACGGACGCGACAAGTCGTTGCACGCGCTGGAGAAGTACACCGAGCTGAAGTCCACGCTCGTTCGGCTGCGCTAAAGGATTCGCAAGCCAGCGCGGCGGCTTGCAGGAATGCAGCCGCCGCGTTCCCAATGAATCCGGGGCCGGACGTTGCACACATCACCTGGAAGCCCCGTGTGCAACTCCGGCATGTTTATCAGGTATCAGGTCATCCATGACTGAACTCATCTACGGCGACGGTGCGATCCGTCGTGCGTCGCTTTATGGCTCGTCGATCGAGAACACCTATGCGGGTGTGTTGTCGTTCATGCGCCGCAAGTACACTCGCGAACTCGACGGCGTCGACGTCGTGGTCTCCGGCGTGCCGCTCGATCTGGCCACCACGTTCCGCTCGGGCGCGCGTCTCGGTCCGGCGGCCGTGCGCGCGGCGAGCGTACAGTTGTCGGAATTGCATCCGTATCCGTGGGGTTTCAATCCGTTCGACGATCTCGCCGTGACGGATTACGGCGATTGCTGGTTCGACGCGCACAATCCCATGACGATCAAGGAATCGATCGTCGAGCATGCGCGGACGATCCTGCGTTCGAACGCAAAGATGCTGACACTCGGCGGCGATCACTACATTACGTATCCGCTGCTGATCGCGCATGCGGAGAAGTACGGCAAGCCGCTTTCACTGATCCATTTCGACGCTCACTGCGATACCTGGGCCGACGACAGCCCGGATAGCCTGAATCACGGCTCGATGTTCTACAAGGCGGTGAAAGACGGCCTGATCGATCCGAAGACCTCGGTGCAGGTCGGTATTCGCACATGGAACGACGACTTCATGGGGATCAACATCCTCGACGCCGCGTGGGTCCATGAACACGGCACGCGCGCGGCGGTGGAACGGATCACGTCCATTGTCGGCGAGCGGCCCGCGTATCTGACCTTCGATATCGACTGTCTCGATCCGGCCTTCGCGCCAGGCACGGGTACGCCGGTGGCGGGCGGTTTGTCGTCGGCACAGGGGCTGGCCATTGTGCGCGGGCTCGGTGCGTTGAACCTGGTGGGCGCGGATGTGGTGGAAGTGGCGCCCGCTTACGACCAGAGCGAGATCACGGCGATCGCCGCCGCGCATATTGCCTGCGATCTGTTGTGTCTTTGGCGGCAGCGGAAAGTGGCTGAACACGTGGTTGAACAGGCAACTGAACGTTAGGCACTTCAGTTGAACTGAAGAGGTTTGAAACGGAACCGGCGCAGTGCAGGCTCAGCCCATCGACGACGATCGATCGGGTTGACGCCTGCCTTCGCGCAAGCCGAGCGTATAGGCGACGAGTGCGCCACTCATGATCGCCAGTTGCCACATCAGCATATCGCTGCCGCGCGCTTTCATGGCGAAACCGGCGATAAGCGGCCCCACGATCGAACTCGCGGTGAAGGTGATCGACACCAGCCGCATGTTGCGCGTGAGCGCGGCTTTGTCGCTGCAGGCCGCGGCAACCATGCCGAGCGTGATGTACGCGCTGTTCATGCCGCCGAGCAGCAATGCGCTCGCGTCCGCGAGCCATGAGGCGGGCGCGGCGAGCGCGAAACCGAGGATCGCCAGCGTGCTGAGCGCGGCGCAGACAATCACCGTGGCAGCCAGACCCGCGCGATCGGCGAACCAGCCGACTGGAAATTGCAGCACCATGCCGCCGATACCGAATAGCGTGAGGAGCGTGGCCGTTTGCGTGGTGCTGAGGCCGTGAGCATCGGCAAAGAGCGGGAAGAGGCCGTAGAGCGCGCCATCGCCGATGCCGCCCGCGGCGACGACCACCATGCCGAGGCTGACCAGCGGGCCGATCGGGACGCGTTTTGCAACGCTATGTTTTTCAGCCCTGCTGCTTCGCGCGGACTGGGCTGCGCCGGCAGCCGGCCGCGCATCGTCCGATGCGGTTAGCCACAGCGGCAGGGCGGCCGCGAACGTGAAGGCCGCGCCGGTCGCGAACGTGATGCGTCCGTCGACCGCGCACCACACCGCCAATGCCGGGCCGATCACGCCTGCGCTGGCAATCAGCGCTTCGTGCACGCCGACTACACGTCCACTCGATTTAGCCGGCACCAGCCGGTAGAGCCACGTTTCATTGGCGATCCAGCGCAAGCCGATACCGAAGCCGGTCAACAGGCCGGGTACGAGCCATAACGGCCAGCCCAGCGAGCTCATCGTGGCGAACGCAAGCACCGTGGCGGCGAGACCCAGTGACACCGTGCGCTTTGTCCCGATACGCTCCACCAGCCACGGCGCGATCAGCAGGCCGGCCAGCATGCCAGTCCATTGCGAAGCGGAGAACAGGCCCGCGCGCGGTGCGTCGAGGCCCTGATGGGCCAGCCACACCGGCAGCACCATGAAGCCGATGCCGAACTGACCGATCTGCGCGAGCGCTGAGACCGCGGTCAGCGCCGCGATCGCCGGCCAGCGTACCGGCGCGGCGGCACTCATAGGCTGCTCTGCGCGGGCATCGGCAGGCCCTGTTCGCGGCATTCGACGGGGCAGCCGGCTTTCAGGCAGGGGCCGTCGTCGCAGAGGCGGCATAGTTGCATGGCGTGTGCAGGATCGCGGGTCTCGTGCCACAGGATCTTGATCAGCAGGTTTTCGAACACCTCGCGCTCACGCTCGTCCAACTGCCCGACGATCCGTTGGAGTATCCGGTCGCGTGCCGATTGCAGACGTTTGACTTCGCGCTTGCCGGACGCCGTCAAGGCAAGCGCGACGGAACGCTTATCCGCACCCGTTTTCTTTTCGACGAACGCTGCCTTCACCAGACCGGCGACTGCACGCACCGCGGCCGGATGCGAAAGATCGACCGCTTCACGCAGCACTTCAATGGATGAATCGGGATACTGACCGATCGCGTTGAGCATGGCGCGGGCCGTGGAACCCGCCAGTGCCGGCTCGGTAGGCTGCGCGTTCATTTCGTCCGTGACCAGCAGGGCGAGCACGCCAAGCAGATTTTCTGTGCGCTGCGTCATGGGGATGCCTCAATGTGTGCAATGTGCATATATGTATGTTGCACACATTGAAGGTGACGCGCAAGCGGTTTTTTGTGACCGTCAATGGGTCGCCGCAAGTCGTGCCGAAGATGCGCGGCGCCGTATCAGGACTGTGGCTGCTGCTCGACTGGCGAGCACACCGGCGTCACAGGCTGGCCTGCCAGCACCTTCCTGACGAAAGGTATCGAATCCTCCAGCGACGTGTTGACCGTGCCGTTATGTTCGCGGCCTGCATACAGATGCGCCTCGACCGTGGTGCCTGCCGCGCAGGCGTCTCTTGCCAGCGAGAGCTCGAGCGGCGCGAGACCGTCGTCCGCACCGATCCCGATGAACACCGGCGACTGGATCTTCAGGGTCGGAAACTTCAGATAGTCGTCCCACCATGCCTGTAAGCGTGCGTTGGCGCCTGGTTTCACGGTGTTCGCGGTGCTCAACCCGGCGAGCGCGGCGTCGTCTTCGAGCGACGCGAGGCAACTTATGCGCGACTGTTCGAGAATGGGCAGTGCCGAATCGGTGAGGATGTCGGAAGCCTTCAACGCAGGGTCGATCTGTTGCGCCGACAGCACGGAATAGAACTGGTACGCGAGCGTTGCATCGATCCGATTGGGGTCACGCTTATAGGCCGTCTTGAACGGGGTAAGCGTTGCAAGGGTTTGCTTCGGTGCGTTGTAAATCACACCGGTTGCGACCGTGCCGCGAATATTCAGTTCGGGCGCGTATGTGCTCGCGTAGCCGGCCGCGGCGAATACCGCGGAGCCACCCTGTGATTGCCCGACCAGCACCACCTGATTGGCGAGTCCGGGCACGCTGTGCAACACCGCCCGCACGCTATCGAGCATCGTGTAGCTATTCGAGCGATTGTTCAGTTGCGGATTGGGCCCGGGCGTGCCGAGCCCTTGATAGTCGGTTGCCACTACCGCGAAGCCTTGCTGAAGCCACGCATTCAGATAGCGTACGTCGCGATACGAGCGTCCGAACCACGAGGGCGCGCAGATATCCGCCATACCGAAGGTGCCGTGCCCCCACGCGACGATCGGCCATCCTCCCTGCGGCGGCTGGCCTTTGGGCAGGAACAGCGCGCCTGATACGGCAATCGGTGTTTTACCGCCGACGCCATCCGTTGAACTGTATAGCAGTCGCAATTGCTGACCGGCATTGGCGAGGCCGAGCGTGGGCGGCAGTTGTTCCGAGCGGAGCAACTCGCCTGGCTGCGCGGGAATCTCGTTCTCCCACGTATAGAACGCGGACACGCGGCCGTCGCCTTGCAGCGGATCGGGGGCCGGTGCTCTTGCGCCTGCGGCGAAAACCAGACTTGAAACCAGCAATGCCGCTAATGGCGCGGCAAACCATCTGCCGGGTTTGACACGAGCCGATGCGCGTGTAATCCGCGCTCGAATATTTTCTGCTTTCATGCTGATGCCTTGAACGATGGTGAGAGGAGTGCGGGCCACACGAAGCCTACTGGCGTGAACTCAGTGGACCCGGGCGGCTTTCAACGCAAGTTCTGAACCATCGTTGCTCGTGGACGTTGGAACCCGCCTGACATCGACCTGCAACGATGCGGCGCGAGCGGTGCGTGGGTCCCGTTTGCATCGTGCGCAACAGCCGTTGATGATGCGCTGTTGGTCCAGCAGCACAATGACTTCGGTCGGGCACAGGGCGTCATGTGCGGTGCGCGGCGAAAAGGCTGCTGCATATGAGACCGTGAGAGATGCGTGGATTGGCACGCTTGCTGCTAACTACCGCTCGCATCGATCCCTCACTTGTCCAAGGACCCATCATGTCAGTCACACAAACGCTGGAAAGCGGCGAACTGGTCGCCTTCGTCGAACGCATCCGGCGCGAGTTCGCGCAAGCCGCGCGTGTCCTCAAGGAAACCCGCACCTTGTCTGCCACCAACACCTTCCAGGCTTATCAGCGTGTGCCGGGCACGGACCTCGTCGTAGCCGTGTCGGCGCCCACGCCGTGGGCGCAATCGCAGGAGGTTCAGGCGGTCGTGGTGTCGTTCGACGGCAAGGTGATCCACGGCGATCCGAAAGCGTCGGGCCATGGTCCGCGCTATGCAGGCGTGTTCCAGGAAGCGCCCGAAGTCGACGTGGTCATTCACGTGCATGGTCCGTATCTCGGGGCGTGGGCTAGCGCGCATCGTCCGTTGCCGATTCTGTATGCGCCGGCTCAGCGTCATACGAAGGCCCGCGAAATTCCGGTCTATATCGACCGGCGGCCGGGCGAACCGCGTTTCATCGTCGACACGATCCGGCGCGATCCGAACATTCCGGCGATTCTCGAGGCAAACGGCGGCGCGACCTTCTGGGGTAAAAACATCCTCGACGTCTCGCAGTACATTCTGATTCTCGAAGAGGGGGCGTACTTCCAGGCCCTCGCAGAGTCGCTTGGCGGGTCGAAGGAGTTCGGCCCCGGCGTGCTCGAACAGCAATGGAAGATGACCGGACTAGCTTGAGAACCGGCCTGAACGGCAACGAGTGACGACAGGCGGCGCGCAGCGATCAACCGCGCCGCTGTCGTATCGACGCAGCCGGGCAGCGTTATTGCCGGTTCCGTCATACTGTTAGCTCGATGTATTGGTTCGCAACGCACGATCGGCTTGATATTGTCGAGGCTCCCTTTGGATTCCTTGCTGGTCGATCAATGGCTGTCTTCAGTTTCCCCGATCCCACGTCGCACGCCATTACGATACGTGCGAAAGCGCTGACATTCGACGACCCGAAGTCGCTGGTGCTGCTCGAACGTATCCATCTGGTCGCGCCGAGCGACGCCACCGTACTTGTCACCGGCGAAAGCGGCACAGGCAAGGAACTGATTGCACGGCTCGTGCATTCACTGAGTGAACGCCGTGACGGGCCGTTCGTGGCGGTAAATTGCGGCGCCTTCTCGGAGACGCTGATTGAGAGCGAACTGTTCGGTCACGAACGAGGCGCGTTCACCGGCGCGATCAGCAGCCAGCCTGGCTGGTTCGAATCCGCCAACCGCGGCACGCTGTTTCTCGACGAAGTAGGAGACTTGCCGCTTGCCGCCCAGGTCAAGCTGCTGCGTGTATTGCAGGAGCGCGAAGTGGTGCCGGTAGGCTCGCGCAAAACCGTCAAGATCGACGTGCGTCTGGTCACGGCGACCAACGTGAATCTCGAAGCCGCGGTACGCGCCGGGCACTTTCGGGAGGATCTGTATTACCGCCTGAACGTCGTCAAACTGAGCCTGCTGCCATTGCGTGAGCGGCCAGGCGATATCGGACCGTTGATCCAGCACTTTCTCGAGAGCTACGCGAGGCGCTTGCGAATCACGCCGCCGGCGCTCACAGACGCCGCGCTCGAACGGCTTCATGCACACTCGTGGCCGGGCAATATTCGCGAGCTGGAGAACGTGATTCATCATGCGCTGCTGGTGAGCAGCGGCGGTTTCATCGATGTCGCCGATCTGCAGTTTTCCGCGCTCTCGCTGGCGCCTCACACACCGGCAGCAGATGCGCCTGCGGCAACGGCGGCGCTTGCGGCCAATCCTGCGCGCCGTCCGCGTGATATCGCGGAAGCCACCGGCGCTTTGCGCGAGGCCATCGTCGATCTGCTGGAACTCGGTACGCCCAGGCTTTGGCAGCACATCGAAGACACGGTCTATCGCAGCGCCTTCGAATTCTCCGAGAACAATCAGCTGCGTACCTCACGTCTGCTCGACTTGTCGCGCAACATCGTGCGGGCACGGCTCGCGCAACTCGGCATCCTCAAGCTGCGTGACGCCGGCGAGCCGGATTCCGCCGACGCGAGCGAAGCCGGCGACCGCCGTCAGGCGTGATCGCGCCAGAGCAGCAAACGCTGTGCGACGCGCTCGCACAGCATGCCCATTGCCACCGCCAGCACCGTGACGCCTGTCACGCATACCAGCAGCACGTCAACGCGCGCGCCGGCCTGCGCTGTCTGCATCAGATTGCCGACGCCAGCCCCGGCGTTGAATAACAGTTCGCTGCTGGTCGCCGTAATCCATGCGAACGGTACCGCTTGCAGAATGCCGGCGAACACGTCCGGCAACGCACCTGGAATCAGCACGTCGCGCAGCCAGCCACGCCGCGTCAATTCGTACGACTGCGCGAGTTCGAAATAGCGCTGATCGATACGGCGCAGTCCATCGAAACTGCTTGTCACCATCGGATAGAAAGCCGCGAGGAAGACGATGAATACCTTGGCGAACTCGCCCGTGCCGCACCAGAGGCTGATCAATGGAATCAAACCGAGCAGCGGGACGTGACGCAGGGCCTGGAATAACGGATGCACCAGTTTTTCGGCACTGCGCGACAACGCGGTCAACGCGCCTACCGCGATGCCGGCGATCGCACCGGTGGCAAGACCCAAAGTCGTGCGACGCAGACTCGCGCCGAGGTCGACGACTAGTTCCCCGCTTCTGGCCAGTTCGAGAAGGGCGCTGAACACCTGCTCGAGCGGCACGAACGCGTACTGATGCACGGCATCACGATAAGCGGCGAATTGCCAGAGTCCGAGTAGGACAAGCGGCAGAACAAAGCCGCGGGCGCGTCGGCGTAGCGGGGACGTAGCGTGCAGGGCGATCATGGAGGGCGTTTTGCAGAGAGAAGAGTTCAACGGTTAGGCGTTTGCCAACGCAACACGCGGCGCTGCACGAGGGCGATGCTCTGATCGAGGGTGAAGCCGATCAGGCCGATGGCGATTACGTCGACCATCACGATGTCGATACGCAGCATCTGCCGCGCCATTTCCATCATTTCGCCAATGCCGCTGTCGGCGCTCAGCAACTCGACCGCGACCAGCGCGAGCCATGAACGCGCAATCGCAATGCGAATTCCGGTGAGTAGCGACGGAATGGCCGAAGGCAATAGCACGTCGCGCAACAACCCGGCGCGACCCAACCCATAGTGACGCGCCATTTCGATCAGATCGCGCGGTACGCCTTGCACCCCGCCGTAGGTGGCCAGCGCGACGGGAAAGAATACGGCTTTGGCGACCACGACTACCTTTAACGGCTCGTCGATGCCGATGAGCAGAATCAGGATCGGGATCAGGGTGAGCGTCGGCACCTGCCGCAGGATGTCGAAGAGCGGGCGTACGTAGTCGGAGAAGGTACGGTTCACGGCGAGCAGGGTGCCGCACACGATGCCGGACAGGCAGCCCCACGCGAAACCGGTTGCCAGACGACGCAACGTGATCAGCAGGTTGTCCTGCAGGTCGCCGCCGGCAGCAAGCGTACGGAAGGTGTCGTAGACCTTGTACGGCGGGACGAGGAGTTGCGGCGCGAACCAGTGCCGCGCGCTTGCGTACCACCAGAGCAGAAACAGCAGTGCCGGCGAAACCCACCACAGCAACCACGAAACGCGGCGCGTCAAGGCACGCGCCTGGGCGAACGCTGCGGATGGCGTGGATGGTATGGGTTGGTTGGATGCCGTGGCATCCACCACCGTATCAGCGGTTTGCGACATTCGTCGTAGCGCTCGCATCCCAGTAGTGTTCCAGCTTGAGTTCCTTCAACGCGTTGTTCACGAACTGTGGCGCGAGCAGGCTATTGACGTCCACGCCGCCGGACGTGAGTCTGGCCTGCTGGCTGTAGGCCGACACATCGCGGTAATGCGCGCTGAGCGACGGTGTGAAAAGCGGCGCCCATTGTTCTTTCCATGGCTGTTTTTCGTCGTCGTACTCGCGCCGCACCACGTTTTCAGGTTGACCCGAAGCACTGAGAATCTTGATGAACACATCGCGATTCTGCGCTTGCGAGATCCAGTAGGCCGCTCGTACATAAGCGGTTGCGACCAGTTGCGTGACGTCGGGGTACTGACGCACGAAATCGTCGGAGGCCCAGAGTTCCGCGCGCATCTTCCATGCGTCGGGAGCTTCCTTGGTCGACCAGATGATCTTGCCGACCTGCTTGTCCACTAGCGGATAAGCGTCCGAGAGCGTAAAGAATCCGTCCACCCGGCCTGCGCTGACGGCGGCGGCGCCCGCTTGCGGATCGAGGTTATAGATCTTGAAGTCGGACAGTTTCAGGCCGTTGGCCGCCAGCAGTTTGCCGAACGTGACTTCCCACGGGCGGCCGCGATTGAGCGCGATCCGCTTGCCTTTCAGATCGACGATCGACTTCGCCGTCGAATTGGCCGGCACCACCAGATAGGTATTGCTGCCCACGCCGCCCGGCACAATCAGTTTCGTATGCGTGCCGGACGCGTTGACCACGACCGAGGGCAGGTCACCGTAGCCGGCGAAGTCGATGCTGTGATTCGTGAAGGCCTCGTTGACCAGCGTGCCCACGGCGGCGGTCGAGACCGGCACCCATTGCAACTGGATATGGCGTGCGGCAAGCGCTTTTTCCAGCGACTTGTCGGCGTCGATTAAAGCGGACGCACCCGCGTACTGCGTTTTGCCGCCGCTCGAATAGGCGACCACGGCGATTCGCACGACTTTCGGCGCGTCCTCCGCGCGTGCGAGGCAGGGGCCCAGCAGCGCGGCAGCGGTGAGCGGCAGCGTCATCGACCATGCGACGAACGCGCGCCTTAACGCACGCCTTAACGCAGGCCTCAACAACGGAGAGAGAGCAAATGAGCGTTTCATGATGTGCGGATCAGACCTTGAACGTAATGTGTGGAAGCGGGCGGTGCATTCATTCATGCCCGGCGCTTAAGTGGCGAATGCAGCGCATCGGCCATCGGGCGCGGATCGATCCAGTCGGCGATCTCGAAGTCGGCTTCGAGGAAACCCCACTCGAACAGGAACTTCTTGAAGTCGTCGAGCGCCGCGACCGATTCGGCTTCGAGGTTCACGCCGAGATGGTGATGCAGGTTGCCGCCATAGGCCGCGTGAACCCACTCGACCGCCGATGCGGTTTCGTGCGATACGTACTGCGCGGTTTCGTCAGGATGCGTGCGCGCCCAGTCGCCCGCGGCGACCACGAGCTTCAGAAAACCGGCGACGATATCCGGATGATTGGCGAGCACTTCCGCGTTCACCGTGAGCGGACGCGGCGTGCCGTTGTTATTGCGGATATGCGGTTCTGGATGAAACCCGATATCGATTACCGCTTGCGCACCGATCAGTTGCGCAACCTCCAGGCCAACCGAGCCCTTCACGTAGATCGCATCCACCGCGTCGCGCAGCAGGGCGCTCGCTTCGGCGGCATACAACGCGCGGCTCGAAAGGCCGAGCGGCAAGGTAAAGAGCTCCGTAGCGGGATCGTCTCCGACAGCCTGCAGCGTGCGGGCTTCAACATCGATCAACTCGACATCGCGCGTTGTCATGCCCTCCAGGCTCAGTGCATTGAGGAAGCCACGCAATGCGGATGCGCGAAAAATGTCGATGCGATCAGTCGGGCGGCGCGGAATCGCGAGGCGCCGGCCGCGTAGCTGCTTCACCGACTGAATGCCGGAGCCCGGCAGCGTCAGGATCAACTGCGATTCATCGACCCACGATAAACCGATCACGCGCGTATCCGCTCGATGCGAGCGCGCCCACATCGCCGGGATGCTGCCGCCCTGACGAAACGACATCGCCAGCGTGTGATCGCTGATCGACGACGCGTCGTGTCCGGCCGAGTCGCGCAATGAGCGGATCGCGACGCCGTCGGCCGACGATTCGCCGTTGAGCCAGCCGAGATGCACGGCGATGCCGAGCGGCGTCGGTACCGGTGAACGTGCGTACCAGAAGGGATGCTGTTTGTCCGATGACGAATCGGGCCTGTCTGTCATGTGTGTTTTCCATATCGAGGTTCGTCTTGCGCACTGGCCGGCGCGCGAAAGCGGTAGCGGCGGCGCGGACGGATAAATGCAAATTCCAGGCCAGGCACGCGCCGTCGCTGTGGCAGGCCTTGGCAGGCATGCGGCTCGGCTGCGCACGCCGGGGCAGGCTGCGCGGATCGAGTGGCGACCGCGTGGGCGAGTGTTGCTGCAGCAGCAGTTGCGCGAAGCGGTGTTGCGCTGGCAACACGTGGGGTGCTGATGCAGCACCTGGTGCGCGTTCCGTCAGTGCAGGGATCGATGCGTGTCGATGCGGGCCGATGAGGCCGCAACGCGTGTGGCCGTCGCGCATTCGCATGCCGATCGGAGACCGGGTCATTGCAATTGGCATAGGCCGTGCTTAGAGAGGTGCCGAGCCGGTTGCGGCTCGTGTCAGTGCGAGTCCGACCTGACGCTTAAACCAAGGAGAACAGATCAATGGCTGTCGAATTTCTGTGGCGCTTGCCGATGCATGGCGACGGCAGACGCGCGCACGACCGGCATACCCGTGGTGAATGGAATAACCAGACGGCCTCGCGGGTCGCGCCGAAAACGGATAGCGACGAGTTCGGCTACATCGACTACCTGTCCCAGGTGGCGCGCGCAGCGGACCTGGTCGGCTTTCATGGCGCGTTGATTCCGATCTTCCGCTTTACGGAGGAGCCGTGGGTGGTGGCCGCCGCGCTGGCGCGTGAAACCCGCAACCTGCGTTTGCTGATCGCGATGCAGCCATGGTTCATGCATCCGGCGTATGCCGCGCAAATGGCCGCCAGTCTGCAGCGGATCAGCCGCGGCCGGGTGGAGTGGAACATCGTGACGGGCGGCGGCGGAGCCGATCAGCGCGCGTACGGCGACTTTATCGATCACGACAGCCGTTACGCCCGCACCGATGAATTTCTCGACGTGGTGAAGGGCTACTCCGCCGGAGAGCCCTACACGCACAAGGGCCGCTTCTATCAGGTCGAAGCAGGCGGCCTGGTCGCGCCGCTCTCCAGTCAGCCCGTGCCGCGCATCTATCTGGCCGGCGCCAGCGACGCCGCGATGGCGGTGGCCGCCAAACACGGCGACGTGCATCTGAGTTGGGGCGAGCCGCTGGCCAAACAGAAAGAGGCGATCGACCGCGCCCGCCAGGCGCTCGATGCGCAAAACGCGGAGCGCGATCTGCGCTTCGGCATGCGCATCGACATTCTCGCGCGAGAGACGGAAGAGCAGGCGTGGGCCGAGTTGCGGCAGATGTTCGCCACCGTCAGCGCATCGACGCAACTGGGTGGCACGCGGCGCGCATCAGGCGTGGGCGATTCGGAGTCGGTTGGGGCAAAGCGGCAGTTCGCGCTGCACCAGGGCAATACCCAGCATTTCGACGATCTGATCGTCGGGCCGAACCTGTGGGCCGGTATGTCGAAGATCCGCGGCGGTCCCGGCTGCGTGATCGTGGGCAGCCACGAGCAGGTCGCCGAGCGGCTGGCCGAGTACGTGGACATTGGCGTATCGACCTTCATTCTGGCGAGCAATCCACATCTGGAAGAAGCGTACCGCGTGGGCGAGGAGGTTCTACCGCTGGTGGCGGGAGCGATCGATGCGCGCAGAACGGCCTCGGCATTGCGGGTCGCGCTGGCGTAAGCCGGTGGCGCTCAGGTCCACAGACAACAACAACCAAGGAATTCAACGATGAGTACAACCGTTGCGCAAGCCGCGACGTGCACTGCACTGTGGTACACCCGCTGTCCCGTGCCGACCGCGCTCGGCATTGCGGTTCACCGCGGCTGGTTCGACGAGGAGTTCGGACCGGACGGCATCACCCTGAATTCGCTGCAGGAGACCCGCGAGCCCGCCAAACGCGAGTCGCATTTCGATCACAGCTTGCCCTCGTCGTTTCGTCAGGGCGGCAACATCCCGGCGCTGTGGGCACGTTCGCGAGGCGCAGCGACGCGCGTCGTCGGCCTTTCCTGGACCAATGAATTCCAGGCGATCGTCACGCTGCCTCGCAGCGGCATCCGCCATGCGCGCGATCTGCGCGGACGGCGTCTCGGTCTGCCCCAGCATGCGATCAGTATCGACTTTTGGCGCGCCGCGGCGCTCAAGGGCTTTCTAACCGCGCTTGAGCTCGAAGGTCTCGGACACGGCGACGCGCAATGGGTCGATCTACCCGAGCCGACGCGCGCCGAGGCCGAAGCGCGGATCGCTATCGGCCGCCTGGAGGACGCGCGAGGCAATGCATCGCCGTTTCGCCGGCCGCATGAGTACGGGCTCGAGGTTGCTGCGCTGGTGCGCGGCGATGTCGATGCGATTTTCGTGAAGGGCGTGGCCGGACTCGAAACCGTGCATCTGATCGACGGGCACGTGGTGATCGACCTGGGCGCGCATCCCGATCCGCTGGTGCGTATCGGCAATGGCACGCCGCGCACCTTGACAGTGGATCAGGCGCTCATCGACGAGCGCCCCGATCTCGTCAGCCGGTTCGTGTCCGTCGTGGTGGCGGCCGGCGACTGGGCGACGAAACATCCGGCCGAGACCGTTGCCTACATCGGCCGTGAGACCCGTTCATCCGACGAGTGGGTGCGCTACGCGTATGGCAGCGAAGTGCACCGGCATCTGGAAACCAATCTCACGCAGACCTCGATCGACGGTCTGGTGGCGTTCAAGGACTTCCTGTTCGAGTGGGGCTTTCTCGAACACGACTTCGATGCGCGCGCCTGGGTCGAGCCGCAACCGTACACCGACATATCGAAGTATCGCCGTGCCTGGGTCGCTTAGTTGGAGCGCTCTTGCGCGGCACGCAAACCAGTAAGGAGTAGACCGTGACGTTTCTCACCATGGAGGGTTCGGGTACGCATGCGCGCCGTCATGCGGCGCGCTGGCGCGGCTCGGCGGTGCAGCGGTTCAATGCGCCCGCGGCCACGCAGCCGCCGCCGCAGCGCGTGCCTGCGGTGCGGCATGAGGCTGAACTTGAGACCCGCGCGACACACAGGACATGGGGCGAGACCGGCGCCGCCGCGCTGCTGATTCTCGCGTTGCACGCAGGATTCCTGCTTGTGGCGCGACATGGACACGATGCAGCGCTCGCGCCTGTCGTGCCGCCCAGGCCGCTGCCGATGACGGTCGAGCTGACGCGGCCACCGGTGCCGCTGCCACAGGCGAAGCAGGCGCCGCCGCCCGTGCCGCAGCCGCTCAAACAGCAAGCGCCGCCGCCACGCCCGCTGACGCGCGCCGCGCCGAAGCCTTCGCCCGCGCCACCCGCACCACTGGTGGCAGCCGCGCCGGCACCGGCCCCGGCCGACACAGCCGTCGTGCATGTTCCAGCGTCACCTGCGCCCGTGCCGGCGGCACCACCCGCGCCGTTGGCCGAAACCGCGCCGATCGGCAACGCCGCGTATCTGCACAACCCGGCACCCGACTATCCGCCGATCGCGCAGGACCAGGGATGGGAGGGACATGTGCTTCTGCGCGTGCATGTGCTGGCGAACGGCAAACCTGACTCGGTCGAGATCAGGACCAGCAGCGGCCGCAGGATGCTGGACGAAGCCGCATTGGCCGCGGTCCGGCGCTGGATTTTCGTGCCGGCCAAACGGGGAGACGAAGCGATCGACGGCTGGGTCAACGTACCGATCGACTTCAAGCTGGGTTGACCTGCGCTATCCGCATGGCGGCCGAAGCGCGTGCTGACTCTTCAACACCGGATCCGGATCTTGAACGGAGTTTCGCGCCGGATTTTGAACTACAAGGAATCGATCATCATGAATGGCATTTCAACGACTTTTATCGTGCAGGGCGCCCTCTGGCTGCTGGGGATTTTCTCGGTGGTGACGTGGACCCTCATTGTCGTCAAGGCGGTGCAAAGCGTGCGCGCGAGCGTGCAGAGCCGGCGCTTCACCAGGCAATTCTGGGCGGCCAGCAGTTTCCACGCGGCCGCCGCGGTGGAACCTGGGCTGAGCCCGGTAGGCCGCGTGGCCGCGACTGGCTTCGAGACCTTGCAGCGCGCCGACGAAGGCAATGGTCAGGACCTCGAACATAGCTGGAGCCGCCACGATCTGCTGGAGCGTCACCTGCGGCAGCAGATCCAGAATGAACGCCGCCGTCTCGAAGCAGGTCTCGCCGTGCTCGCGTCGATCGGCAGCACCGCGCCGTTTGTCGGCCTGTTCGGCACCGTGTTCGGCATTATTCACGCGCTGACGGCGATCACACACAGCGCGTCGGCCAGTATCGACGTGGTGGCGGGCCCAATCGGCGAGGCGCTGGTGGCAACCGGCATCGGCATCGCGGTCGCGGTGCCTGCCGTGCTTGCGTATAACTTCTTCGTACGCCGGGTGAAAGCGGCCTCCGCCGATCTCGACGGCTTTGCCACCGACTTCGTTACGCTCGCGCAGAAAGCCGGATTCCGCGTGCAGGGCGCGGCCGCCCGTGCGCAGCCGAGTCTGAAAACCGTCAACGAGGCATTCGCATAATGGCCTTCTCATCCTCTTCCGATAACGACGACGTGCTGAGCGAAATCAACATCACGCCGCTCGTCGACGTAATGCTCGTGCTGCTGGTCGCGTTCATCGTGACCGCACCGCTGCTGAACAATGCAGTGCACGTGAATCTGCCCAGAACGGTCGCCACCGCAGCCGCCGACCAGAAACCGGCGGTGACCGTCAGTGTCGACGCGAAGGGCGTGGTGTACCTCGACAAGCGGGCCACCGATCTACGCCTGATTGGCGCCGAACTGTCGGCGCTCAAGGCGAACAACCCGGACGTCGCGCTCAATCTGCAGGCCGATGAAGGCGTGCCCTACGGCACCGTGGCGAAGCTGATGGCGGCGATCGAGCACGCGGGCATCAGCAGGCTATCGGTATTGACGGCCAACAACGGCTAATCAATCGCGTCGGCTTCTCAACCTCGCGATCTCGCGATCTCGCGATTCCTCACCGGAACACTTCATGAGCACTTCGGTTTCAGACAACATCCAGTCGATCTGGTACACGCGCTGTCCGGTGCCGACGCCACTTGGCATCGCCGCGCATCTCGGCTGGCTCGACGATGAATTCGCGCGCGACGGCATTACCGTACGCTCGTTGCAGGAAACGCAGCACGCGGCGCTGCGCGCCTCGCACGTCGATCACACATTGGACAATTCGTTTCGCCAGGGTGGCAGCATTCCAGCGCTGTGGGCGCGCTCGGCCGGGGCGGATACCCGGGTGATCGCGCTAACGTGGGTGGACGAAGCGCAGGCGATCGTCGCGTTGCCCGAATCGGGCATTCGCACGGCGAAGGACCTGCGTGGGCGCCGCATCGGTTTGCCCAGGCGTGCGGGCGAGAGGATCGATATTTTTCGCGCGGCGGCGTTGCGCGGTTTCGTCAGCGTGCTGGAACTCGAAGGCTTGTCCGCGCGCGACGTCGAGCTGATCGACGTGGCGGCTGTCAACGTGCGCGAGCCTGTGGATGGTGGCGCGTTGCCCACGGCGTCGTTCAGCAATCCGGGCAGCGTCAGCAGCCGCCGTCTCTATTCCGCGGAAATCGCGGCGCTGGTGCGGGGCGAAGTCGACGCGATCTATGTGAAGGGCTCGCTCGGTCTGGAGAGTGCCTACCTGATCGGCGCACGCATCGTGATCGACATCGGCTTTCATCCGGAGCCGAAGGTTCGCATCAACAACGGCTCGCCACGGCCGTTGACCGTCAATGCGGCCACACTCGACAACCATCCGGAGATCGTTAGCCGCTTTCTGGCCCGGGTGATCGACGTGGACGGCTGGGCGCGCGGGCATAAACAGGAAGTACTCGGCTATCTGGGCCGGGAAACCGGCTCGGGAGACGACTGGCTGCGACTTGCTTATGGCGACGACGTACATCAACGCCTGCGTACCGATCTTGACGATACATCGATCGCCGCGCTCGACGATTTCAAGCGTTTCCTCGTGGAATGGGGTTTTCTGCCGGCTGACTTCGATATCCACGCGTGGATCGATCCGCGCGCGCTCGCCCAATCGCATCGTTACGCGGCGCCGCGTTAGCAGCATGAGTTGCGAAGTGTGCTGTCGCTCTTGCGCCAGAACAGATTCGGCATCCTGATGGACTGATTCAGAATCATCTTTTCCCATCGCTAATCCGTAGCCGTTCGTGTCGAGGTGCTGCGTATGCAACACCTCAACACCATCTCACGGGTGCACCAGCAGCAATACCCCCTCGCTTCATTCACGCAAGCCTTGCGTGACGGACCTCCTCGCCTGGCATCCGACTTGCATTAGAGAACGCCATGCGTGGTGCATCGCTCGCGCACGAAGATGGGAGCCCCGTTGCGGGCGAAATCAAACAACGATTGAATAAGGATAGCGAAGTCAATGTTCAAGAGAAAAACACTCGTCGTCGCGCTCGGGGGAGTGCTTGCCGGTGGCGTGCTGATATCGCCTGCATGGGCCGCTGATAACACGTCAACCGGTGCGGCAGGCGGCGCTTCTGCTGACGCAGCCGGACCAGCGGTACAGGGGAAGCCGAAAGCGAAGAACGCGAACAAGGCCGTGGCCGATACCAATCTGGGAACTGTCACGGTGACCGCGCGCCGACGCAAGGAAAGCATTCAGGAGGTGCCGGTTGCGGTGACCGCATTGAGCGGCGACAGCATCAAGAATAATGAACTACGGGTGGTTAACGACATCACCAAGTACGTGCCGAACTTCACGGCGCAGTCCACCGAAGGGCGTGAAAGGCCGCGTTGGTTCCTGCGCGGCGTCGGCAGCAACGATCCGTCGGATCTGTCGTTGAGCCCGATCGGTGTCTATTTCGACGACGTTTATATCAACAGCGTGTTTGGCCAAGGCTTTCCGCTCTTCGACCTCGACCATATCGAGGTGTTGCGCGGTCCGCAAGGCACCCTGTGGGGCAAGAACACGATTGGCGGCGCAGTCAGTCTGACGTCGAAGAAGCCGACCTTCGACGTGGATGGCTACGGCAAGGTCGGTATCGGTCAGTACAACAGCCGCCTCGCCGAAGCCGCGATCGGCGGTCCGATCGGCAGCAACGACGTGCTGGCGGCACGCCTTTCGGTCTATCACGAGAACGGCGATAGCTTCTACACCAACACCGTGTCGGGCGGCCGGTTCGGCGGCTTCCACGATAACGCGGTGCGCTTCCAGTTACTGGCGGTACCGACTTCGAATTCCGACTTCCTGCTGAATATCCATGGCCGCAATTACACGGGCGGCGGCGACCCATGGCACGCACAAGGGGCCGGCGCGAACGGTGCCAACCAGTTCGGTTTCGTCGGGTCGAGCGACCCGCAAACGGTTTCACTCAATGCGCCGTCGAGCGATCATATTGCCTCGTATGGCGGCTCGCTGACCGCGCATTGGCATATCAACAGCGCGTTGACGCTCACCTCGATTACCGCGCTGGAAGGCCTGAACCGCTGGTATCAGGACGATGAAGACTATTCACCTTACGACGCCGCGCGTTCGCACGATACGCTCGCATCGCATCAGTTCTCACAGGAGTTCCGTCTCGAGTCGCCGCAGAACGATCGCCTGAGCTGGATCGCCGGCGCGCATTTCTTCACCGAGGAACTGAGCGAGGAGGGGGCGGGCGGCGGCTTGCCGGACGCGCCGGGTGGTCCGTCCTCAACGTATTACCACCTGACTGAACTGACCCAGCATACGCAAAGCGCCGCCGTGTTCGGCAGCGTGAAGTATCGTTTCACCGATCGCTTCAACCTGACTGGCGGCCTGCGCTATACGATCGAACGCAAAACGATCAATCTGACCGGCTTGCAGAATAGCGGCCCCGTTTCGTTCAGCGATGTGAACAACTGGTGGGACCCGTCGTCGATCACGTCGCCACTTGCCGTCAGCGCGCGGCAGAACCAGACCAACACGTGGCGCGCGCCGACCTGGGACTTGACGCCCGAATACGCGATCAGCAACAACGTGCGGGCCTATATCCGTTATGCGCGCGGCTTCCGCTCAGGTGGCTACAACGGCAGCGCCTATACGCAAAGCACGGTTTCGACAGTCACGCCCGAGTACCTGACCGACTACGAGGCGGGCATCAAAAGCGAATGGTTCGACAAGCGCCTGACCGTGAACGCCAGCGTCTTCCACTACGACTATCGCGACATTCAGGTGTTTGCACTGGCGCCGAATCCATTGGGCGGCGCGCCGGTGTCTACCTTGTCGAACGCCGGGCAGGGGCGCGCCGATGGGTTTGAGCTGGAATTGAAGGCGCAGCCGACTAACAGCCTCTACCTGTTCGCTAACCTCGGGCTGCTAAATACGCGCTTCACTGAGTTTGCCAATGTGCCAACCGCAGTGGGCAATTCGTTCGCACGTTCACCGCACACGACGATCGACGTCGGCGGCGAGTACCGTGTGCCGTTGCCGGTCGGCTCGATTGCAGTAGGGGGCGATATCAACTATCGCAGCACCGAGTACTTCAGCGCGACGCGTCAGACTATTCCGCAGTTGTGGCAGTCGGGCTATACCGTGATGAATGCGCACGTGTCCTATGTGTCGTCGAATCAGAAATATATTCTCACCGGCTACGTGACGAACCTGACTAACAAGGTCTATAAAAAACTGGAGTTGTTGCCGTCTTATGGCGCGTATCCGGTGTTGTATGGCGACCCGCGTGTTTTTGGCCTGACGTTTACCGCCAGGATCTGACCGGGAACCCGTACGGCGTGGCGTAGCAGTCAGGCTGAATGGCGGGCTGCCACGCCACAACTTTCGTGGCGCGCAGTCGTGCCGGGTGTCACTTCGCCAATCTCGCTCTCACGGTGTACTCGCCTTCATCGCCCGCGTCTTCCGCCATATGAGCCATCGCCGTCTCGAAGTCGGGCGGCAGCGGCTCGACCGGATAGCCGCGCTTTTCCCATGCGTCGAGACCGCCCTTGAGCGCGCGGACGTGGTGGATGTTCTTCCGGTGCAGCTGATTGACGATCCGCTTGGCCGTTGCTTCGTTAGGGCAGACGCAATAAACGACAATCGGCCGCTTCAGTAACTCGGGATCCAGCGGCTCCGGTGAATCGAGGTCGAGCAACTGCGCACCCGCGATCCGGTGCGATTCTTTCGCGCGTATGCTGCGTGGCCGCGCGTCGAGGATCAGTGGCGGCTCATTGGATTTCATCAACTCGTCGAGTTGATCCGGCGAGATGCGCACGTGCGCGAGCCAGCGTCGAAATTGCCAGCGGCGTACGCAGCGATAGAGGAGTGCGACAACGAAGATCGCCGCGAATGCGTCGAAAATCGTGCCGCCGTTATGGCGCACGAGCAGTACGAGTTGCACGATCTGATCATGCAGTGCCGCGCCGCCGATCACCCAGACGCTGGCCCACAAGGCCGCGCCGATAAAATCCCACAGCAGAAATACACCGACATTGATGGGTGTGGTGCCGAGCAGCGGCGCCGAGACCAGGCCGAGGCCGGGCAGGAACTTCGCGACGGTGAGAATCGGCGCGCCGTACCGTTCATAAGTGTTGCGGGCGACACGCACGGTGGTGTCGAGCGAGAGCGAGAAGCGCACCAGTTGATTCAGCAGGCGCCGGCCGTACGTCCGCCCGGTGAAGAACCATAGCGTGTCCGCGATCAGGGTTGCGCCGACAGCGGCGCCCACGACGCTGGCGTAAGTGGTCTGTCCCATTGCGGCCATGGTTCCGCCGAGGATCAGCATCGGCGCCGCTGGAATCGGCAGGCCCAGTTGCGTGACGAGCACGCTCATGAAGACGGCCCATACGCCCAGCGAGGGTGGAATCGCAACCGGAAAATGCCACACAACCACGCTCCTCTTGATACCCTGGAAGGATTTGAAACAGTCGGCGCCGAGTCCCTGCTCAGGTTTCCGCTCGGTTCCTGCTCAGTCGGCGTGCGCTGCGAATACGTCACGCATTGCTACTTCCTGCCGGGCGGCGGGAAACGGGATGAGGCAGCACGTTCAACCGGCCGCCGCGCATGCCGCCGCGCACCTTGTGGATTTAAGCACAGGTTTGTGAAAAGACGCTGCGAGGCGGGCTGAACACCCGCGGAAACTCAAGGGGGCGGGGCGGCCGCATGTGCCGCCCCGCCGCCGAGCAACCGGTCCCTGTCGCTCCTTAGCGCGGCGCGCAAACGCGGCGTTGCGAAATCGATAAAACTGCGGGTTTTCAGCGGCAATGGCCCTTGTCCCGCGTGCATGAGGCTCACCGGTATCGGTTCGGGTTCAAATTCCCGCAGCACCAGTTGCAGCTTGCCTTCTTCGACGGCCCGCGCGGCCTGGTATGAAAGCACGTGGGTGAGGCCCACACCGGCGACAGCCGCATCGATGGCGGCCTCGGCATTATTGACGGACAGCCGTGGATGGACCGGCACGGCCTGCTGTTTCGCGCCGCGCGGCGCGAAGGTCCAGATCGGCCCGGACGGCAGCGAGTCGACATTGATGCAGGCAAAGCGGGCGAGATCGGCGGGGCTTTCCGGTGCGCCGGCTTGCGCGAGGTAACGTGGGCTCGCGCACACCACCCGGCAGACCGTACCGACCTGGGTCGCGACCATGCTGCTGTCCGGCAGTTTGCCGATGCGCAGGGCAACATCGATATGTTCGTCAAGCAGATGCAGCGTGCGGTCAGCCAGCACCAGACGCACGGCGATCTGCGGGAAGGTCGCGAGGAAGTCGTTGATGATGGGCAGCAGGTGCAGGCGTCCGAACACCATCGGCGCCGTGACGACGAGCTCGCCACGCGGCGTGCTGTACTCGCCCGCGGCCGCGCTTTCAGCTTCGCTCACCTGTTCGAGGATCTGCTTGCAGGCGGCGAGGTAGGCCTCACCCGCGTCGGTCAAGGTCAGCTTGCGGGTGGAGCGCACCAGCAGCCGCACGTTCAGATGCGCCTCCAGTTCCGCCACCTTGCGGCTGACGGTGGGCAGCGGCGTCCCCAGTTTGCGGCTCGCGGCCGAAAAACTGCCGGTCTCCACCGCGGCCACCAGAATTGACATTGCCTCCAGACGATCCATGGATCCTCTCGGTCTTCGAGAATTAATCCAGCGAAAATACAGGAATACATGGACGTCTGGAAGGCGGGTTACGGGAATGCGCGTCGCGCAACTGTGTTTCGCGGCCCGGTTGCTACAATCGCCGCATAGACAGAGACAACGGAGACACCGCATGGCAACGCTTCAGCCGATCAGCCGCTACCCCGTGCCCGAACCGGGCGAATGGCCGGACGATATCCGGGCGCGCATCCTTGAAGTGCAGGAGAAAGCGGGTTTTGTTCCAAACGTGTTTTTGACGTTGGCGCACCGGCCAGACGAATTCCGCGCGTTTTTTGCGTACCACGACGCGTTGATGCTGAAAGAGGGCGGCTTAAGCAAAGGCGAGCGCGAGATGATCGTGGTCGCCACGAGCGCCGTGAATCAGTGCCTGTACTGCGTGGTCGCGCACGGCGCGATTCTGCGCATTTACGAAAAGGCGCCGCTGCTGGCGGATCAGGTGGCCGTCAATCATCGCAAGGCGGATATCACGGCGCGCCAGGCGGCGATGCTCGACTTTGCCCTGAAGGTTTGCCGTGACTCCGGCGCGGTCGGCGATGCCGATTTTCAGATCTTGCGGGAGCATGGTTTTTCCGATGAAGACGTGTGGGATATCGCGGCCATCACGGCATTCTTCGGTTTGTCGAACCGGATGGCCAACGTCATTTCCATGCGCCCGAACGACGAGTTCTATTTGATGGGGCGCGTGCCGAAAGCAGCGGCGGATGCGCCACGCAAATAGCCTCGAAGCGCTTGCCGCGGGTCCGCGGCTGACAGGCGGCGTGCGGCTGCGTGTTCACGCACGCTTGCCCCTACGTCCACGCGCTCGCCTATGCGCCCGCCGGCTCGGCCCTGATGGCCGGCGTACCGACCGTCTTGTCGTCGATCGGGAAATGCAGCATCGCGGCGATGAGGCCGGCGACCATCGTGGCTTCCCACAGCAGCGAATAGGAGCCGGTCAGATCGAACACCAGGCCACCTAGCCACGCGCCGAGAAACGAGCCGATCTGGTGGCTCAGAAAGCAGACCCCAAAGAGGCTGCCGAGGTGCCGCGTGCCGAACACTTTTGCCACGAGCCCGCTCGTAAGCGGCACGGTTCCGAGCCAGGTGAGCCCCATCACGGCTGCAAAGGCGACGACCGACGTGGAGGTTTTCGGCAGCAGGAAGAACGCGCCGATCGTCACGCTTCGAATCAGGTAGAGCCAGCCGAGCACATGGTGCTGCCGGAAGCGGCCGCCGAGCCAGCCGCACCCCCAACTGCCCGCCATGTTGAACAGGCCGATCAGCGCCAGCGCCGTGGCGCCCAGACCGATCGGCATATGACAGAGCGTCAGATATTCAGGCAGATGGGTGGCGATGAACGCGAGTTGAAATCCACAGGTGAAGAAACCGAGTGTGAGAAGCAGGTAGCCACGATGCCGCATGGCCTGGCCGAGCACCTTGCGAAGCGGTGCGGCGGGTGGCTCCTGAACGAACGTGCCGACACGCTGGCGCCGATCGAGCGCCATGCCGAGCGGTGCGACGAGCAGCATCAGAAAAGCCAGCGCGAACAGCGAAGTGGCGATACCGGCACTGAGGCGGATGCTCTGCGTGAGCGGAATCATCAACACCTGTCCTGCCGAGCCGCCCGCGCTAACGAGACCCATCGCCATGCTGCGTTTTTCGGGCGAGGCGACGCGGCCGACCGCCGGCAACACCACGCCGAACGTCGTGCAACTGACACCGATCCCGACCAGCAGGCCCATGCCGACGATCAGCATTGGGCCGGACGGCGCGACTGCCGCGATACCCAGGCCGGCGGCGAACGTCGTCGCACCGAACGCGACTACCGGCGCCGAGCCGTAGCGGTCGGCGGCGGCGCCCGCGAACGGTTGCGCGAAACCCCACACCAGATTGTGCAGCGCGATGGCGAAAGCGATCAGCGTGACGGGTAGGCCGCGATCGAACGAAAATGGCCCGATGAAGAGGCCGAAGGTCTGCCGGATACCCATTGCGGCGCTCAGAATCAGCGCGCCGGCGATGATCACGAGCGTCGTGTGGCTCAGCGGGAAGGCGAAGCGTTTGCTATTGGCGGTGGACATGGTTCTGATCTCCTTCGACACCATGGTCGCAGCGAGCGTCAGACGCGGCAAAGGAAATGATTTTGACGACAGGTGAGTGTGGCTCACCTGTTCGGGGTGACGTCGCGGTTCAGAGATTCGTAGATTTAGCGCTTCGGAGATTCAGCGATTCAGCGATAGGGGTGAGGCGGTTCAGTGACTTCGCTACGGGACGGATTGGCGAATTGCGCTGCCTCGCCGAGCAGCCACTGTTTGAAGTCGAGCAATTCCGGGCGATGCGCCGCGCTATCCGCGTCTTGCGCGCTCACGAGCCAATACGCGTTGGCTGAGGCGATGGTTTGTGGACAGGCCTCGACCAGTGCGCCGCTCGCCAGATCGCGGTCCATCAGCGGACGTCTGCCGAGCGCGACGCCGAGACCCATGCTTGCGGCTTCGAAAGCGAGCTGGATCGTGTCGACGCGCAACCCGTCGCTGAGGTCGACGGGGTCGCCATCGACGGGGTCGCCCTCGACGGCGACACCGTCGAGCCACGCCTGCCAGTCCTCGCTGGCTGAGTTCACGTGAATGAGTGTCGCGCGGCGCAGATCGAGATGCCCGTGCCCGTTGCGCAGATTGTCCAGATAGGCGGGACTGCACACCGGCACGAGGCGTTCGCCGAACAGACGGGTCCAGGCGGTTCCCGCGACCGGGGCACGGCTCAGGCGAATGGCGAAATCGAAGCCGTCGACGGGAAAACCGACCTGACGATGCGATGTGTCGACGGTGATGTTCGCGTCCGGCCAGCGCGAGCGAAAGGCGCCGAGCCGCGGCAGCAGCCAGCGCGAGGCTAGCGTGGGCGCGCAACTCAGCGCGATCGGGCGGTTCGCGCGGTGGTTCGGCAGGCGCTGCGTACCGATTGCGATCAGCGAAAACGCCTCGGATACGTACGAGAGATAATCGGCGCCCGCTGCCGTAAGCGAAATGCCACGCGGCTCGCGCACGAACAGCTCCACACCGAGTGACTGCTCGAGGCCAACGATGCCGTGACTGATCGCGCTTGGCGTGACGTTCAGCTCGGCGGCGGCGAGCTTGAAACTCTGATGCCTGCCGGCTGCCTCGAAGAAGCGAAGCGCGGGCAGAGGTGGCAGACGAAGCGGCATGATGCATCCCCAAGGGCGGCGGGCGCCGTAATGGTAACGGTGACGGTGCAAGAGCGCGTCGGTGCGCGCGGGTTGATTCGCGAAAGGATACCTTGCAATAGGGTTTCGATTGTCAGCCGAGGGGCGGCTACGGCTTGCCACGGTCTTGTCCGTTTGTCGAGCGGCGGTGCCCGGATGCGGTCGCGGACACGGCGGACGGCGCGCAGAAAATTTCATCGATAGTGTCGATTTGCCGGCACGCCGTTCGTCGTCGCTCTATGAGGGCAAAAAAATGCGCGCTTGCCGTCCGCCGCAATCGTGCCCTTTATCCTTTTTTTCGTGAGAGGAGGTGGCTGATGAGCAATGTAGACCCATCCGCATCAACGCTGAAACCGGCCCGCCTGCTGGCCGACTCGCCGCGCCGGTTTCCCGGCGAGAGTACGGAATATCGCCGTGCCCGCAACGATCTGTTGGCCGAGGAAATCGAGTTGCGCCGCCACATCGAACGCGTGGCCGTGCAGCGCCGCGCGCTGCCGCCCGGCGGGGTCGTGCCGCAGGATTATCGCTTCGAGGGCGAAGCGGGCATGGTCACGCTAGCGGAGATGTTCGGCGCGCACGACGCGCTCGTCACCTACAACTGGATGTACGGCCCGCAGCGCGCGCGGCCCTGTCCGATGTGCACTTCGCTGCTGAGCGCTTACGACGGTGAAATGCCCGACATCCTGCAACGCGTCGCTTTTGCCGTGATCGGGCGCTCGCCGATCGACAAGCTGGTGGCATTCAAGAAAGAGCGCGGCTGGCGGCATCTGCGGCTGTATTCGTCGAACGGCAATACTTTTAACCGCGACTACGCCGACGAAGATCCGGACGGCGGCGATGTTCCCGCCTTCAACGTGTTCACGCGTTCAGGCGGCACGGTGCGGCACTTCTGGGGCGCGGAGATGGGGCCGTGGACCGCGGACCCCGGTCAGGATCCGCGCGGCGCCCCCGACGTGATGCCGATCTGGACGGTGCTCGACATGACGCCCGGCGGCCGTGGCAGCGACTGGTATCCGAAGCTGGAATACGACACCGTGCCGCGCTAGTCGCGCGTGGGGCATGCGTGGGGCATCTGAGGCGCATCGCGCTGATTCTCGCAAAGCAGGTGTAGGCGAGCGTTGTTCACGTCGCAAGAACGTGACTCTGCGCGCGCGCCGCCTCCAGATAGGTCGGCACCGCGCTCGCCCGCATCGGCCTGCCGAACAGATAGCCCTGCATGGCGCGAGCGCCCAACGCCTTGACGACGTCCGCTTGCGATGAGGTTTCGAGTCCTTCGACGATGCATTCGAGTCCGAGGTTTCTGCACAGGTCGAGCACGGACTTGACGATCTTCTTCGATGCGCTATTGGAATCCACATCGGTCATGAAGCTGCGGTCGATCTTGATCGTATCGAAAGGCAGGCGATGCACGTAGCTAAGGCTTGAATAACCGGTGCCGAAATCGTCGAGCGAGACACGGCAGCCGGCTTGCTTGATCATCGTGAGTGAACTGTGGGCCTGCTCGAAATCGCGGGTGACCGCGGTTTCCGTGATCTCGAAGTTGACATGGTGCGCGGGCACGCCGCTGGCCAGCACGATATCGACCAGACGGCGGGCGCGCGGCGAAGTCGAAATATCGATCGCGGAGAGATTGAACGACAGATAGAGATCGGACGGCCAGCGCGATACTTCATCGAGTGCCTTGCGCAGCAGCACTTCGGTGACGCGCAGAATCAGATCGGTACGCTCGGCAATCCGAATGAATTCCTCCGGCTTGACCGCGCCCAGCCGCTCATTGTGCCATCGCCCGAGCGCCTCCATGCCGATCGTGCGTTGCGAGTGCGCGTCGTAAATCGGTTGAAACTCAAGGAACAGTTCGGATTCCAGGTTCGCATGGCGCAGTTCCTGGGCGACGAGACTCGAGCGCCGGATCCGCGTTTCGTGTTCGGTCGAGAAGATCACCGGCGTGCCGCGACGGCCTTCCTTGCCGACGTACAAGGCCGCGTCGGCGCGCTCGAAAACCTGCTGCACTGTCGTGCCCGCTTCAGGAAACGCGGCCCAACCGATCGTTCCTGTCAGTTCGGCAACATTGCCGGCCACCCGATACGGCTGGCTGAGCGTTTCGCAGATACGCTCGCCCAACTCGACGAGTGTCTCGTTCGCCAGTTTGTGCTGAGCCAGCACGCCGAATTCGTCACCGCCCAGGCGCGCGAAGAAGATGCCGGGCTCGGCCAGCGCCAGCAGGCGTACGCCGACTTCCTGCAGCACGAGATCGCCGCTTGCATGTCCGTAGATGTCGTTGACCTGTTTGAAGCCGTCGAGATCGATCAGTCCGACATTGAAACCGCCGCCGATGCCAAGCGCCTGTTCCGATAGCGCGCGCAGCGAGGCGAAGAAGCTGCGCCGGTTGGGCAGGTCGGTCAGGCTGTCGATGCTCGCGAGCCGGAAATTGTCGTCGCTGAGTCTTTGCGTGTTCTGCTGACTGACCTGCAACTCGTGCTGTGCGTGCACCACACCGACAAAATTCCGGTAATAGAGTTCGATGATGAAGGCGAGCGCGCCGCCGACCAGCATCATGTCGACCGCCATCGCGATGAAGACAGACGAACCCGTGGCAACGAGAAACGTCGAAAAGCTTAGGATGACGACTGAAAGCGGAAGCAACGCGGCCGCTCGCAGATGGTTCAGGCAGAACACGCAGCCGATCACCGTCGTCGCCATGTAGAACGCGACGTGTGCCTGCTCATAGGGCGAGCCGTAGGAAAACAGTAGCAGTGACCAACTGCTGAAGGCGACGCCGAAGATACCCGAGAGCCAGATCAGCTTGCGCAGTTCGAGCACGGCCTGCGCGTGCGTCAGCGTCCGGTGCCGGACACGCCACCAGCGCACGCAACGGAAGATGCACAGTGCGCAAAGCGCTCCGGGACAATAGATCGACAACCATGCGGGTGCCGACGCCAGATGCGTGACGGCGACCGCCAGCGTGTTCACGAGCAGAATGAAATAGAGCAGCGGTACCTGGCGGCTGAATGCCTGGAGTTGCGCGCGCACGAGTTCAGGGTCGCTTCTCGCGACCGACAGCGCCTCCCTCAATCTGGTTAATCTAACCATTCCCGTCCTTGTAACGTTTGCGCCGCACACGCAGCTTTGTATATCGGCGGCGTAGCGCCAAACCTTGAGGGCGTTTTCACGGGAAAAAAAGCGCGCGCCAGGATTGGGCGGTAAATACGCCCGGAGGGCCGCGCAGGTTTGAGTCATTTGTGCTGCATCAATCTACGCACGAGCCGTCGGTTTTCGGCGCCGGGAATGGGCGGATTCGTCGTGCCGGCCTGCCCGGCGCGGGCGATATCACAGGACGGAGCGGTGGCGCGGGACCATGCGACGAGCGTTGCGCATGTTGCAATATGGAGAATTTTCATTGTTTTAATCTTCCCGGATTTTTTTATTACTGAGCGCGCATGGTGCTGAATGTCGAATCTCTACGATCCACCATAACATAGTAAAAAAGCATGGCGGCGATCACTTTGCCGACCCTAAAGCACTGAAATTGCAACGGATTGTGATACGGCCTGAGGCGCTGTAAAGCGGGAGAAATGCGTAAGCGCGCGATTCTTATAGGACTTTGACGCAAAAAAACGTCAAATTGCCGCTGGGCGGGCGATACAAGGCTTACATCCAACGTTTGCGCGAATATGCGCCTATGCGTTAGTGTGTCGGTCCCGGCGCAACAGATGTGGCGCCGGTTCCATGATTACCATACGGGAAGTGCTATGAACAAACAGGAACTGATTGATGCAGTCGCCGCAGCGACGGGCGAAAGCAAAGCGGCCACCGGCCAAACCATCGACGCTATCGTCGAAGCGGTGACCAAAGCCGTGGTGGGTGGCGATACGGTGCAACTGGTCGGTTTCGGTTCTTTCTCGACCGGCGCGCGCGCAGCACGCGTGGGTCGCAATCCGTCGACCGGTGCCGAAATCCAGATCGCCGCAGCCAAGACGGTGAAGTTCACCGCCGGCAAGGCATTCAAGGAAGCCGTCAACGCGTCGTAATGCAACGCGCCTCGCGCCGGAGCATCCACGCGCGTTGTTGTAACGCGCGGCGTCCGATGCATCGGGTGTGAGGAATCACGCGCTGCCTGACCCCGTGAGCGTGTTTAAACGGTGGTTAGTGCGGCGCGTGTGGCGCTGGGTGCCTGGACGTTGCCTGGATGTTGCCTGGACGTGGAGCGGGCATGAGTTGCGCGCTGACGTTCATGCCGTCGTTGCTTGCTTCTGGTTTTGCGTCATGCACGCTCGCCTCCTCGCCGTTAGTTCCGGTTACCGGTTGGGCGAGATCGTGCAGGCCACATTGGCGAGTTCAGCCCGCGCGCCGTTTTCGGGTTGCTTCTGCCAGCGTTGCGAGCACCGGCTCGGTTTGCGCCCAGCTCACGCAGGCGTCCGTAATCGATACGCCGTGACGCAGCGGCACACCGGTTTTCAGATCCTGACGGCCTTCTTCCAGATGACTTTCGAGCATGACGCCGATAATGCGGCGCTCGCGCTGTGACAGTTGCTGCGCCAGATCCTGTACTACCTCCAGTTGACGCAAATGCGACTTGCCCGAGTTCGCATGCGAACAGTCGATCATGACCTGCTCGCGCAGCCCGGCTGACCTGAGTGCCGCGCAGGTGGCTTCCACGGATGCGCTGTCGTAATTCGGCCCTTGCTTGCCACCGCGCAGGATAACGTGTGCGTCGTCATTGCCACGCGTTTCGAAGATCGCCGCCATCCCCATCTTGGTCATACCCATGAACGCATGGCTTGCGCGTGCCGCGACGATCGCATCCGCGGCGATCTGCACGCCGCCGTCGGTGCCGTTCTTGAAGCCGATCGGGCAGCTCAGCCCCGAGGCAAGCTGACGGTGACTCTGGCTCTCCGTGGTACGCGCGCCGATGGCACCCCACGCGATCAGATCCGCGATGTATTGCGGGCTGAGCAGATCGAGAAATTCGGTGGCCGTAGGCAAACCGAGACCGCTGATGTCGAGCAGCAGTTGCCGCGCGAGACGCAGGCCTTCGTTGATGCGGAAGCTGCCATCGAGACGCGGGTCGTTGATATAGCCTTTCCAGCCTACCGTTGTGCGCGGTTTTTCGAAGTAGACCCGCATGACGATCAGCAGATCGTCCCTGTAGGTTTGCGCCGCGGCTTTGAGCTTGCGGGCATATTCGATCGCCTGGTCGTGGTCGTGAATCGAACACGGGCCGACGATCATCACGAGCCGGTCGTCACGGCCGTGCAGAATATCGGCGATTTCCGCGCGGGTTTTCTCGACGAGCGTCTGCACCGAAGGCGGCACGGGCAATTCGTCCTGCAGCAGGGCGGGGGAAATCAGCGGACGTACCGCGCCGATACGAACGTCGTCGATGCGCGTGGTGTCCTGGGTGGCGTCGGCCGAGCCGACTTCCTGATCGTGCAAAGGATTGTCGATGGCGCTCAAAATATTCTCCCGGACTTGTATGTGAAGCGGCCTTGCGGCCTGAAGGCGTGGGGGCGGTGCGTTGCCTGGCTGCCGGGATTATGACACTCGCGCGTGCCGACTGGATGACCGTTATTCGAGGCGTTTGATCAACGCCATGGCGGCGGCCGGGTTGCGTTCCTTGAAGCCGCTGATGACATAGAGGTAGACGTCGCGAGCGCTGGTTTTCGCGGGCGGCGCGGCCGAGGTTTCGAGGTCGACCGGCGTCGTGCCTGCGGCGAGCTGGCGGGCGCGTTCTGCCCAGGCGTCGAGCGCTTTGGCCGAATAGCCTTTGGTTTCCTTGTCGCTGGTGCCCATGATGCGGGCGTAGACGAAGGGTGCGGTGATGTCGGCGATTTGCGGGTATTCGCTGTCGGCGGCCAGCACGACGGCGACTTTGTACTTTCTGGCTAGCGCGATGAATTCGGGGGTTTTGAAGGTGTCGTTACGCACTTCGATTGCGTGTTTCAGCTTTTGGCCTTCTATGCTGGCGGGCAGCAGTTTCAGGAAGGCTTCGAAGTCTTCGGGGTCGAACTTTTTGGTGGTGGCGAATTGCCAGTTGATTGGGCCTAGTTTCTGTTTCAGCAGTAGCACGCCGCTGGCGAAGAAACGTTCGATGGTTTCGCTGGCGTCTGCCAGGATTTTTCGGTTGGTTGCGTAGCGGGGGGCTTTTAGCGAGAAGACGAAGTCTTCCGGGGTTTCCTGATACCACTTCTCGTAGCTTGCCGGTTTTTGCAGGCCGTAGAAGGTGCCGTTGATTTCTATCGATGTGAGGTTTTTGCTCGCGTGCTGGAGCTCGCGGGTTTGGGTGAGGTCTGAAGGGTAGAAGGTGCCCCGCCAGGGGGCATAGGTCCATCCGCCTATGCCGATGCGGATTTTGCCGGTTTTCGGTGAGGGCATTTGGGGGCTCGGTTTTTTGGCTGCGCTGGGAGGGGTAGATTAGCGTATTTTTTGGTTTTTTTGCCTGCTCGGCGGGTTTGTTGTTGATCTGACTCTTTGGCGTTGCTTTTTTGTGTGTCCGTGGTCTGCTCTGTTGTTGGTCTTTTGGTGCTTTGGCCTTTCCTTGCTTTGTTAGTGGTCTATTAGCGTTGCCCCTGTGCGGGGCGGCACCTACTTTTCTTTGCCTGCCGCAAAGAAAAGTAGGCAAAAGAAAGCGGCTCAAACCGCCAGCTCATAAGTGGGTCCCCCGCACAGCCACGGTAGTGGTGCATCTGGAATCTGTCGCCTCGCACACTCCGCGGGACCTATCCGTAATTTCGTGGGCGGGGCATATCATGAAGGATGGAAATCATGGATATGCCGATCATGAAGAAGAAACGTACCGTCGCCTCGCAGGCAGCGGCCCGAGGGCCGCTGCCTGAACT